>Ga0070697_100000356_pt1 | contig 35902 bp, 36 predicted proteins | sample KBSK1501metaG_FD_65475 | JGI IMG/M metagenome (GOLD analysis project Ga0070697, IMG submission 65475) | Corn, switchgrass and miscanthus rhizosphere microbial communities from Kellogg Biological Station, Michigan, USA - KBS K1-50-1 metaG | ecosystem: Host-associated > Plants > Roots >...
AGATATTCGCCCTGGCGGGCGATGATGGACTGGCAGACGCGGAGGATGGTGTGCTTGCGCTGCTCGATATTTTTCATCAACTGTATAGCCGCGGTGAAGCGCTCCTTGACGTAGTTGCGAACGTCGCGGTCGGCGGCGTCGCGGGCAAGCAGACGCCGGTAGGTGGGGCTGAGGCGAAGCTGCGGCATGTCGTCTTCATTCAAGAAGACTTGCCACTGATCATCCACTTTACGGAAATAGACGTCGGGTTCGACGAGACGCGGTTCGGTTTTGTTGTATCGCAGGCCGGGCCGTGGATCGAGCTTTTTGATGACTTCGAGAGAGCGCTTGATGACCTCGAGCGGACGGTTCAGAGCGCGGGCAATTTCCTTCAGCTGATTCGACTGCACCTGCTTCAGGTGCTCGGAAACGATTTGCTGAGCCAGAGTGTTTTGCGGATCAAAGGCCTTTAGCTGCAGAAGCAGACACTCCCGCAGATCGCGCGCGCCAACGCCGATGGGATCGAAGTCCTGGACGACGGCGAGGGCATCATCGAGGTCGTCCTGGGAGTATTTGCCGTTCTGGACGAGTTCCTCGATCGAGGCTGTTAGATAGCCATTCTCATCGAGATTGCCGATGATGCTTTCGGCGAGCTCTTTGACGGATTCGGAGCAGATGGTAACGCTCAACTGCCAGGCGAGATGGTCGGTGAGGCCGCTGGGAGAGGAGAGGAACTTTTCGAAGGAGGGCCGCTCGGAGACTTCTCTTTCCTGCGATTTGCCGCCGTCACCGCCACTGTCCAGATACTGGTTAAAAAAACTGCCGACATCGAACTCGTCGAAGGGATTGGCTTCCGGCTTCTCGGGAACTTTCTCGGTTTCCGCTTTGAGAAAAGTCTCGTCGCTATAGTTGTCGCTCTGGGTGGGTTCTTCGCTGAGCTCTTCGAGTACAGGATTGGCGATCATCTCCTGGTTGATCATCTCGCGCAGTTCCAGGCGGTTCAGCGCGAGAACGCTCACCATCTGCACGAGACCGGGCGTCAGAATCTGCTTCTGCGCCACCCGTAGATTAAGCTTGAGTCCCTGCCAGGCCATGGTCAGTTCCGATTATCCCCTCAAAGTCCCCTGTTTTGAATTTTAATTCAGGCGAAAATGATCGCCTAAATAGACACGGCGCACTTCGGCGTCATTGCTTAACTCCAGGGGCGTGCCCTTAGCCATTATCTTGCCATGATTCACGATGTACGCGCGGTCCGTCACGTTGAGTGTTTCCCTGACGTTATGATCCGTGATCAGAACTCCGATGCCGGAGCGGCTTAAATCCCGGATGATTTCCTGCAGGTCCTTTACAGTTAGAGGGTCGATGCCGGAAAAAGGTTCGTCGAGGAGGATGAAAGAAGGCTGCAAAGTAAGCGAGCGCGCGATTTCGAGGCGGCGGCGCTCGCCACCGGAAAGAGTGTAGGCCTTGCTGGTGCGCACGGTTTCCAGCCCCATTTGTACCAATAACTCTTCCAAGCGGTCGCGTTGCTGCTCGGGCGTGAGAGGGAGGGTCTCGAGAACGGCGAGCAGATTTTCCTCGCTGGTCAGCTGGCGAAAGACCGAGGGTTCCTGAGGAAGGTAGCTGATGCCACTGCGGGCCCGGAGGTACATGGGAAGGTCGGTGATTTCGTTGCCGTTCAGGAGAACACGGCCAAAATCGGGCCGCGCCAGACCGACTAGAATATAGAAGGTAGTGGTCTTACCGGCGCCGTTGGGTCCCAATAGCCCGACGACTTCACCCTGGCCGATTTCCAGCTCAACGTCATCCACGACCTTGCGACCGCGATAGGACTTGCTCAGCTCGACGGCCTGGAGTTTCAGCATACCTCGTCACGATCGGCCGCTCGGCGGCCGCGTCACTTTTCGACTCGGTGCTTCGTCAACGTGCGCGAACCATTTTCCGAGTCGACGATGATCGTATCATCCGCTAAAAAGAAGGTCAATTGACGGCCCGTGGTGGTGCCTGCGGAGCCGTCGTAAATAGTGGGATTTCCGCCGCTCATGACAAACTTGCCGTCGGTTGCGGTGTATTCGCCGCGGTCGGCCGTGGCACGACGGCCCCCCTGATCCACGATGACGCCGCCCGTTCCCACGGCGCGGCTGATCTGCTGCGCGCCCGAATTGGCGGCGGTTCCAGAAGAGGCGCTTGCGGAAGCGTTGCTGCCGCGGGTGAAGTACAAATCCATCTCGGGAGCGCGGATCCTTTGATCCGGGGATTGCACGATGACGTTATTTTTAAGATGGGCGCGGTTCGCGGCGTCGTTGTAGGTAAGCGTTCCTGCGCTGAGGTGCCACAAGACGGCCTTTTTCGCAGATGCTTGCAGCGTGCCTGCCCTTGCGGGCGTCGGAGCCTGAGGAAAGACCGCGCGTACTTTTCCGACGGCATTCAGGGTTTTCGCTTCGCGAAGGAGTTCGATAGAGTCCGCTTCCAAGACGGAATCGCCCTGCCAGAGACGCGCGTGGCCGGTGTAGACGGCGCGGCCAGCTTTGGAATTGCCTTGCATGGTGTCCGAGGTGATGTTGGCGGGCACTTGCGCAAGCTGCACGGCGTTGCCATTGGGCGAATAATCCGAGGAGCGCACGCCGCCCTCCGCGCGGATGTCGCCGGTTGCGCCGGTGAACTGAATCCGAGGAGCGCGCGTTTCGGTGGTCGCGTCTCGAGCGATGGCGTGCCCGGTCAAAATTGCGGTCTGTGCGGCTCGAAGGAACGTTGCGTGATCCGCCTGCGCGTTTCGGTCAGCTTCCTTCAACTTCACGTCGCCTTGCAGATCCATCTGGGACCAGCCACCCGAAACAAGAAGTTGCGCTTGACCGCTATTGGCGGTGGCAGTCTGCAGGGCGTGGCCAGCGATAGCGCGCTCTGTTTGTACGTTCCCTTTGGCTTCCAGTTGCCTGGGCTTCCCCTCTGCTCCGAATGCCAGCAGCAGCTTGTCTGCTTGCAATTTTGTTCGCGCGGGTGCAGCGTTTGGTTGCTCGGCCGCGTCGGTCCATTCCATGCTTCCCGCCGTGAGCGTCTCCGCACTGGAGGGCTTGCCGCCTTGGCCGTCTTTTCCCTCGCTAAACTCCATGCGAAGCGCGCCTGTCTGGAGGATGCGCACCTCGCCGTTCTTGTCGGTACGCGTCTTGAGCAAAACTCCGCCAGTGAGATTCATTTCTTTTGTTTGGTTAAAGCGAGGCCAAAGATCAAGCGAGGCCGCGTCCGCATGAAATTCGTCTTCTTCGAGCTTGCCATGACGGGAACCACGAACGCTTCCCGTGCCATCCAGTCGAGCGACCCAGCCTTGTGTTGCAAACAATGCCGTCAACTTGTCTGCGTTGAGGAGCATGATTTCAGCCCCGCGTACTGAGGTAAGTTCTGGCGGCTTGCCGTTAACGCCTGCCACGGCCAGTAGCCTCCGCGCTCGAAATGTGGAGTCCAACTCGAGCGTGAATTCTCCGGAGGTCAAACGGGTCGTGCGGGATTGGGCTTCCGCGGGGCCGAGGATGTGGAGCGTTTTGGCATCCCGGCCGAACTCGAGGCTCGTGCCTGTCACTTGGACTTCATCTTCTGGCTCCGATGTTGCGGGTGCGTTCGCGCTAGCTTTTCTCTCGGGGAGCTTGAGTTTCAATCCCACATTGTGCAACAAGCGCAGGGTGCCTTGTTCTGAGTTGTATTCAGCTCCCACGGCAGCGCCATTTCCGTTGGGGAATGTAAATGTCACGGGCTGATCTGTTTCCGCGGTTCCTGAAGCGCGATCGAACTTAATCCCTTGGGTTTGCACATGGACGATTTGCGGCGCTGCCGCGGGACCCTTTGCCGCGCGCTCGGCATCTTTAGCGCTCTCCAAATCGATCTGAACGTCACCGCTGCAACTGATGCCGCCATTCCCCTTTGCAGCCTGACAGCTCCGCGTTTGAATGGTGTCGTGCCGCTCGCCGGTTTCTCCAAAAATCGTGACTTTCACGTTTTCGAGCAAGCTGGCTTCCCTATCTTTGAAATCGGTTGATTTGGAGGCTTCGACGGTGAAAATCTTGCGCGGCCCGTCCATTTTGGAGAAGGTCAGCCCGCTGGACTGCTTTTCGACGTTGATAGCTGCGGGCGGTGGCGCCTTTTTCCGGTCGGCGATGCGTTGCCATCCGCGCTTCAAATACGCTCCAGCCGTCAGGAAGGCCAGCAGCAGCGCTACCGCTGCGGACCAACGCGCATACCGCGCTGCTTCGCTTCTTCGCATGGATTTAGTTAATCAAAAATTTCAGGGACTGTATAGAAGCTGGAGAAAAGAGAGAAAGGCGCGAGAGAAACTAACCGGCTGTTTCGGCCGCGGCTGCGGTGGTGTCCGGCAAGATGCCAATGTTTGCGGCCGCCACGCTGTCCCGGCTCGTATTCTTTACCAGGTACATGGCCTCATCGGCCAGGTGCAACAGCCCCTCCTTGGTCCGCGAATCGGTCGGATAAGAGGCCACACCCAAGCTCGGTGTTACATGGATGCCCAACCCGTCGGCATTGAGCCATACGGATTCGCGGATGAGCTTATGAAGACGGCGTGCCACGTTGAGGGCATTGTCCTTGGAGGTCTGCGGCAGAAGAAGTACGAATTCGTCGCCGCCGTAACGGAACGCGAAATCGATCAGCCGGCAATGGGCCTTGAGAGCGTTGCCAATTTCGGCGAGCAAGCGAGATCCCACAAGATGGCCATGCGTGTCGTTTACCTGCTTGAAATGATCCAGGTCGATGAACACCAGCGAGAATTGGTAGTTGTAGCGTTGCGAACGGTAGATTTCCGTCTCGAGGATGAAGCCCATATGCCGAGCGTTATAGAGGCTGGTGCAATCGTCGGTGATGGTCAGCTCGTGAATTCTTTTCACGTGCCGGGCGTTCTCGAGGGCGATGGCGGCAAAGTCGGAGAGGGCTTCAAGCAGCTTCAGGTCGCGATCATCAAATCCTTCGGGACCGAGACAATTGATGAGTTCGATGACGCCGAGGCAGGTGTCGCGGAATTTGACGGGCACGGCAACGATCGATTGCGTTTCCGTCTTTGTCTTTTCGTCGACCTGTCCGAAGAAGCGCGTGTCTTTGGAGGTGTCTGGAACGACCACGGTTTCTCCGTGTTGCGCCACCCAGCCGGCGATTCCCTGGCCCATCTTGATGCGAACGTCTTTGAGGGCTTGGGAGGCTTTGCCTACGGCCAGCTCGAAGTAGAGTTCTTGCTTGGCCTCATCCAGCAAGAGTAGCGACCAGTTGTCCGGGCGGAGAAACTCGTCGATTTTCTCCATGATGGTGCGGAGAACCTGGTCGAGCTGCAAGGAAGAGGTAAGCGCCTTCCCCAATTCCTGGAAGACGGCAACTTCGCCCGCCTCACGTTGATCGCCGGAGACCGCGGGATTGCGGCGACGCTCCACGGCTGGAAACTGCTTTACTTCATCCACGCTCGGTTGATCCCCGGTTTGAAAGTTTTACTGGCCAGACTTTGCCGCCCCGGCAGACAACACCACGAGGGCGATTCGAGGCTGGTCCGCGAATCTTTGTCAGTATAGGCGCCTCGCAAAAAGAGGTGCAAGAATCTCGTGGTACAGGCGTGGCTATCTTGCCATCACCAAGGAGATTTCACGCTAAATCTTGAACACTCCATTGCAACGTTTTTGTTGGGGTTCAATGGATCGTAGAAGACAACAACTGGAGCTCCTTGCGCGAGACTGTCCGAGTAGTCCTGTCCGCGCCCTATAAATCCTCTATTTCTCCTGTCAGCGAAAGCATAAAAGATTGCGCTCCAGCCGTCCTTTCCCGGTTGCACTGTTTGCTGGTAGACGACGCGTCCCACGGTTACTTCGCCATCTCTCAGAAGCGTTCGGTTTGACCGCTCGGGTATGAGAGGAAGGGAAATTAGACCGGTGACCCAGCAAGCTAGAATCAAGATAAACCGGGCATCATCTAGGCGATCTTTGTCGGGGTGCGCGAAGAGAATCCAGCCCAACATTCCGATGCTCAGTCCCGCTAAGGCGGCAGAAGCTTTCATTCGCCAGTTCCACTTAAGCTGTCTCGGTCTTGGAACACTCAAAAGAGGACCGAGGATGTCCATGCTTAATTCGAGGCTCGGTAGCTGTTCAAGAAAAGAAGGAGGTGCAACGCTTTCATTTTGCAATTTGCTAGTTTGGCGGAAACCAAAACTCCAATGGCAAGACGTGCAGGAGAGACTAGGATCGGTAGAGCTGCGCATCACCTCCAACGCCGAGCCGCAAAAGGGGGCAAAAGGCAGGCTTCATCACGACGGTAGAATACCAAAGCTGTGGCAATCGTTTGTACGCACCATTCCGATTGTTTGACACTGCTGCGTGACACCGCCTATAGTGCCGTCGAGGAGAATTTACGCGCCTTCCGCGGACCGGATTGGGTCACGCGTAGGTGAGCCGTCTATCGGCGACACCTGAGCTGCCTCAGCAGCGGTCTTCAAAAGAAAAGGGGCGCCCGCCGCAGCCGGCTGGTTTGCGATCGACCTTGAATTCGATCGCTCCACTGCCCCGCATGTATCGGCGAGGACAGGTTTCGATTCATGGCCAGGGGAAATTTTGGCGAACGCCTGAAGCGCGAGCGCGAGTTGCGCGAAGTGTCGTTGAAGGAAATCACCACGACCACGCGAATCGGTCCGCGCTATCTCGAAGCGCTGGAAAACGAAGAGTGGGACAAACTTCCCGGGGGCGTTTTCAATCGCGGATTTGTGCGCGCCATTGCCCGCTATTTGGGTCTCGACGAAGAAAACCTGCTTTCCGAATATGACCTGGCGTACGGCGAGCAAAACCATCCAGCTCCGGAGCCCTACGAAAACAAGATCCCGCGCACCCCGATTTGGGTGCCGATTCTCGCCGTCCTTGGGCTGCTTGCCGTACTTGGGGCCCTCATCGCGGGCGGTATCTATGGCTGGCGACGCTATGCCGCGCATCGCGCGGCAAAACGATCCTCAGCTTTGTTATTGCTGCCTGCGCAAACTCCCTTGGGAGCCGCAGCGCAGACACCTTCCCCGGCTGCGATTATGGCTTCTAGTTCCGCAAATAGTTCCGCCACCGTTCCCCTGGACCTTTCCGTTTCCACGTCCGCGGCTACGCGCGTGCGCATCCTCGCCGACGGTGCACTCTTGCTGGACGCCGAGTTGCCCGCGGGAGAAACCCGGCACTATTCCGCCAGCAAGCTGTTTGAAGTGACCGCGGCCGATTCCTCCGCGGTGTTGCTGGAATTGAACGGGCAGGCCATGCCTCCCGTTGGAAGTCCGGGAGCCTCCGGTACAATAGTGCTTGGCCAGAAAGATTTAAGGCAGGCATCCATTGGAACCCCTTAGCCCTGAAGTGCTCGAAGATCTCCGCGCGGGCCGCGCTACCCGCGAGCGCAAGATCGCAGTGTGCTCGGGCGGAGCGCATCTGGCGCCGGCGGATCGCGCGGAAATTCTGGCTGTGCTCGCCGGGGATCCCGACGAAATGGTCTCTGAGCGCGCCCAGCAGGCCATCCTCTCGCAGCCGGGGGAATCCTTTGTGGAAGCCCTGAAGCGTGAAACGGCCATCCCTGCGCTGTTTGCATACGCCGGGAAGCATCTCGCGGACAAACCTGGGATCTGCGACGCCATGGTGCAGAACAAAAATTGCACGGCCGAATACCTGATTCCAGTCGCGCGCCATCTTTCCTTGCTGGGCATCACCGCACTCATGGAAGAATTAGAGCGCGTTAGTGAATCCCCTGCGCTCGCGGCTGCGCTCGAACATTCCTCGGCGATCACCGCGGACCAGAAGCATCAGCTCCACGAACTGCTGGGCTCCGCCATGGACGCAGCGACACTCGCGGAAGCGGCAGCGGAAGCCGAGCCGGACATTGTCAAGCGTCAGACACTCATTGAACGTCTCGCGAAGATGGGCGTTTCGGAACGCGTCCAGTTCGCGATCAAGGGCGGATCAGAGGCGCGGCGCACGCTGATTCGTGACTCGAACAAGGTCGTCCAGCGCGCCGTGCTGCAATCGCCTCGTTTGACTGATCAGGAAGTCGAAGCCTTCGCGGCCATGACCAGCCTCACGGACGAGATCCTTCGGCTCATCGCCGGCAACCGCAAGTTTCGAAAAAATTATGCCGTTGTGCGCAATCTTCTCAATAATCCGAAGACGCCGCTGGATGTCTCTCTGCACATGCTCCCGATGATCAACGCCATGGACCTCAAGAAGTTGACGACCAACAAGAACATTCCGGAAACTCTGCGCACCACCGCCGGCAAGCTTCAACGAACACGCACCGAACTCAAGAAATAGTTTTTTGTGCGGGGCAGGATTTTCGGCGGCGACGCAAAAGCATCGCCGTTCTGGCTTTTTCGCCCTACAATTGGCACGGAGGCCTACATCATGCTCTTTCCATCCAAGTTTCACCGGAGCGCAGCCGTCTTTTTGCTCGTCATTTCCGCCGCTTTGCCTCCCGCAACCGTCCTCGTGTGGGCCCAGAACAATGGAGCGGATTCAAAAAATGCAGAGGATCCTTGGAGCAAGGCGCAAGTTCTCCAGCCTGCTGACTTCGCCGGGGAGCTTGGAAATGCCAATGGCGAGAGCGCTCCGACCATTGTCTATGTGGGCTTTCGGACGTTGTTTGAGGGTGGCCACGTTTCGGGAGCGTCATTCCATGGCACGGCTTCCACGGAAAAGGGCATTGCCGAGCTGAAGAAGTGGATTGCCACTCTGCCGAGGACCACAAATCTAGTCATTTATTGCGGCTGCTGCCCGTTCGATCGCTGCCCGAATATCCGTCCTGCTTTCACGGCTCTGCAAGACATGGGTTTCACCCACGTGCGCGTTCTCGTCCTTCCGACGAGCTTTGCAGTGGACTGGGTCGAAAAGGGCTACCTCATGCAAAAAGGGCTCTGATGGATTGCACAGCCTTTGAGGTTTGCTTTAGACCTTACGCAGAACCAGGCAGCTCGCGATCATGTCGTGAATGGCCTGCTTTTTCTCGGTGAAGCCCGCCATAATGTAGCCGATGAAAAGAGGAATCATGCCCGTGATGATTTTTGAGAAGTAGCGTCCCGAGGCGCGCCCAAAGGAAATCGGCTGTCCCGTCATGTCGGTAACCTTCAGATTGAGGACCTTTTTCCCCAGCGTGGCTTGCCAGGAAGAACTCTCTGAGAGGGCGTAATACAGCCAGCTGACGACAAAGATGATTCCAAAGAAGCCGAAGATAAACCCGAACCCCATGAATGCAGCCACGTTGTGACTTATATCCTCGCCCGAACCAATCTTGCCGAGGGCGGCGCCGGCACCCGTCAGAATAAAGAGAGGCACCAAGAGAATCACAAAGGCCGCACAAGAAACCAATCCGTCGATCAGGTAGGCGACGAACCGCAGCCAGAAACCGGCATACTCCACGCCGCCGTAGCTTGCGCCTGCGGGCACAACCGGCGCGGGCGGACTTGGAACAACAGGGGATAACGACGGGAGCGCCGGCACGAAACTGGCGATTGCCTGGCCGCAGGTTGAGCAGAACGCCGTCGTCGAGGAAATTTCGCTTCCGCATTTTGAGCAATACACAAAGTCTCCTTAGCGTACGAGTGGCCAAACATGACGACCGTTGCGGAAATCCTACTTCCCCTTACGGCGCCGGTCAATCACTCGCGGCAGCAGCGTTCTCCAGCCTCGCGCCGGTCACACTCCACCACGGAATGGATTCGCGACTGGCACATCAAGTTGTGCAAAGTCCCTGTCATTCCGCGTCGCGACAACTAGTCCGTGGATTCTCGCAGTCGCCGCAATCATCGCGTCCTCGAGAAGATGGTCCTGTTTTCCTTCCATCAGGCGCGCCCATTCGCGAAAGCACACCGCATCCATGGTCAAGATTTGGGTAGAATTGGCTAGCCGCTCCACCCAGGATTCGATCTCCTGAGCTTTTATACGATCTTGGGCCCTCGTTCGTTCAATTCCTCGTTGCAATTCGCCAAAGGTCACTGCCGAAAGAAATATCTGCTCATCCCGCAGCTCGCTCAACCAAGCCAGCACACCACCGTGTGGTTTGGTTTTCCTCAGTTCCGAAACGATGTTGGTGTCCAGCAAGTACTTCTTCACTCGAACTCCACAGCTTCGCGCCGCTTTAAGCCGGCTCGTTCCGGCAGCAGCGCGTCAAAGGCTGGGGTATTTTCAAGGAGTAGTTCCTTCAACCCAGGGCGTGCCGCCTGCTGGAGCCTGCGCCAATCATTGATCGGAACGAGAACGGCGGCTTCCACACCGCGCCGCGTCACGATCTGTGGGCCTTTCTCCAAAGCTGCGTCGAGAAATTCACTGAAGCGAGCTTTCGCATCTTGAAGCTTCCAAGAGGCCATTGAACACCTCGGAAAAGCCAGTATATGACTAGTCTTCTGCCTAGTCAACACAACCTTACTACCAGGATCTCGCGCGGGTATCCATTACAACTTCGGCTTCTTGCGATGAAACCCCGAAGCGTCTTGGTACGCCCGTGCAAACGCGAGCAGTTTCGCTTCTCCGTATAATCTCCCAAGGAAGGTGAGGCTTACCGGCGTCCCAGGGCCACCCACATTTTGAAAATCCCCTGGATCGTCAGTCGCAGGCTTCGGGGCGTCGTCGCCTCGGAAGCCGTTTGGCAAAATCACGGCTGGATGGCCCGTCAGATTTGTAATAACAAGCTGATCGCTGCCCGTGGGCGCTACAATCACGTCGAGCCCATCAAACACTTTTGCAACCGCATCCATCGCCAGCCGCCGTGCGCGACTCGCCTGGATGTACTCAACTGCGGGAATAAAGCGAGCGGAGCGGAAAGCATTGGGCCAATCAAACGGCTTCTGCGAAGTGAGCAGCTTGTCTCTCCCGGTTCGTGTCAGCTCGTCAAAGGCCGCGGCCGCTTCCGCCGAAAGCATGGTCACCATGGATTGGTAAGGGAATTTGGGCATTTCGACGGGAATGAGCTTGACGCCCATCTCTTTTAGTTTTGCAAGCGCTGCATCGTTGTATTTTCTATCGTATGCCGCGCGTGCCCGGCCAGCTTCCCTGCGCCGCATCTGTTCGTCTCGCTTTTTTTGTTCTTCGGGAGTAGCCGGGGGCTCCTCCTTCGTCTCTTGCGCCGCCTCTTGTGGCTTGGGCTCGAAATCCACTTTCAGATAACCAACGCGGAGTTTCCGCCAATCCAGCGAGGCATCCCAGTGGAATGCGGCATTCTTCACGCTCGGATCCGCACCGTCCGGCCCGTAAATCGCTTCCAAGACGAGCGCGCAATCCTCCACCGCGCGGCAAATCGGCCCGAGCTTGTCCATGCTCCAGGAGAGAGCCATGGCGCCGGTTCGCGGCACGAGGCCGAAGGATGGTCGTAAACCCGTGCAGCCGCAGCGCGTCGACGGCGATGAGATCGACCCAAGCGTTTCTGACCCGATGCTGAAGGCCACGCATCCCGCGGCCGTGGCGGAGGCTGGTCCTGCAGAAGAGCCGCTTGAGCCTTGCCCCGGATTCCAGGGGTTCCGCGTCACGCCGCCAAACCAGTGGTCACCTTGCGCCAGAGCACCGAGCGTCAACTTTGCAACCAATACCGCGCCCGCTTCATCCAGCCGTTTCACGACCGTGGCATCCTCATCGATCATCTGATTTTCGAACCCGCCGGCGCCCCACGTCGTCCTAAAACCTTTTGTGGCCAGCAAATCCTTTGCGCCCCACGGCAATCCGTGCAGCGGGCCTCGATATTTTCCGGCAGCGATCTCTCTGTCTGCGTTTTTCGCCTGGGCGAGCGCGCGATCCTCCGTCAGCGTCACCACAAATTTCAGCGTGGAGTCGTACCGCTTCAATCGCTCCAGATACATTTGCGTCAGAGCCAGCGAGGACACCTTCTTCGTACGCACCAGTTCGGCCAGTTCGCGGATGCCGGCGAATGCGACATCTTCCAAATTCTTCGGCGCGCTCGGCGCAGCGATCACCGAGGGCTTCGAAATGCGCGCAGGCCGGCGCTCGGTTTCAAATTTCATCCCCGGAAGCACGGGATCGAATATCAGGCAGGGCGCGACGGAATTCGGAATGTGCAGGGCATAAATCGCTTCGTAACTCTTGGCCTGCTGGTTCAGGTTTTCCAGCATCATCTCCTTGTCTTCTTCGGGAATGGGCACATCCGCGATAGCTGCGGCATTCTCGATCATTTCTTTGGTGATCTTTGTCGCGCCTTGGGCCTGCGCTTGCGCCCATAGGACACCAGGAAACAACGTGCCGCTCAGCCCCAGCCCCGAACAAGCACTCAAGAATCGTCTGCGATCCAGCATCGGTTTCTCTCCTTGGCACACTACCGGCGGGCGATTGTAATACAGGTGCGGGCTTCCTTTGTGTGCTTAACCGCGATCCCGCCCATCGCAGAGTGAATTAAAAAAAGCAGCGTCCGGTAGAGAACTCACTCCGGACGCTGCTTGAGACTGCTGCGGATTGTTGCCGTCTATTTCCTGTCGTACTTGAGGCATTCCTCGAGCTGGCGAATGGCCTCGTCCGTCGCCCGAATCGCTTCCACGCGATGCCCGCCGAAATCGTGCGCCGCATGCTCCAGGTGTTCCTTGGCATGCCGCAGTGAGGCAATCGCTTCGCGGATTTGCGGATGCGGCTCGGCGGCCGGAGTCGCCGGGGCGGCATTGGGCTGTGGAGTTGCGGCGGGCACGGCGTGCGCGCTAGCCGTATTCGGAGCGGCCGGAGCCGACACCGCATAGGCGAATGCTGCCACCAGAGCCACCAAAGCAAATGCAATCAGAGTTCTCATCTTCATGAACCACTCCTCCTCGTCCGATTTAAGGCTCGGACCGCCTTGAGTTCCTCAATCCACCGTCTGCGCCTTCGCCGTGAGGAAGTGGCCAACCTGATCCCGGCAAATGAGCCAAAGAGGCATGTCCGGCCCACACGGGCCGTCCTTCTCTATCTTTCTTAAGGCATCTTTGTGCGCGTGCATACGAGAATTTTTGGCCCTGCGCACAATCAGAGAACACCCCCAGCGATCGCGTCGCATTGACCCTACGCGTCCTCATTCAGTTTTTGGGAGCGCGAACGCTACGTACACTCCGCCGGACGGTGACTTAGGATCCTTGCCTCCTCCCGCGGCGATCACAACATATTGGCGTCCATTCACGGCGTAAGTCGCCGGAGTCGCATTTCCCGAGAACGGCAGCGTCGTTTCCCACAACAATTCCCCGGTGGCTTTGTCATACGCGCGGAACTTCTTGTCAAAGTCGCTGGCCCCGATAAATACCAGCCCTCCCGCAGTGACCACGGGACCTCCATAGTTTTCCGTGCCCGTTTTCTTCAGTCCCTTCGCGGCAAGCTCCGGGTACTCGCCCAGGTTTATCTTCCAAACGTATTCCCCCGTGTTCAGATTGATGGCGCTGAGCGTGCCCCAAGGCGGAGCGATGGCAGGATAACCATCCGGGTCGAGAAATTTATGGTAGCCGGTAAAACGGTACTTCATCTCGGGCGGGGGAGGTTCCGAGCCTGGCAGTTCTTTCGACTTTCCACTCATCAGAAAATCGATCAGCGCGTAAAGCTGGTCGTCGTCAAAATTGGCGAACGCCGGCATCCTTCCTTTGCCATTCTTGATCGTTGTCCCTATCTGCTGCGGCGATAAGCGGTCTCCTACGCTGATGAGCGATGGCATGGTAGGTGGCGATCCGGTCATTTTTTCGCCGTGGCAGACGCTGCACTGGCTCGTATAAAGGGATTTGGGGCTGTTTTCTCCGCTGTCCGGAGTCAGCGCTCCCGTCCATGCCATCTCATTTGCGTTCACGTAGAGAATCGCGGTTTCCGGATCAACCGCTGGGCCGCCCCACTCCGCGCCGCCGTCGAATCCAGGAAAGACGACCGTGTCTTTTCCGACGCTGAACGGCACGAACTGCCCCTCGCTGCGGAATTTCCGAAAATTCTCGAGTGCCCACTGGTGCGCTTCAGGTGTGCGAGTCGTCAGCATCTCTTCACTAAGAACTTGGCGCGCAAACGGCGCGGGCTTGGTTGGCAACGGCTGCTCGGAAGCCGCGACTTCGCCGGGAACAATGCTCGGAGGATATTTTCGGTATTCGACCGGGAATAGCGGCTTTCCGCTTACTCGATCAAACAAATATACGAATCCCTGCTTGGTCGTTTGGGCTACGGCGTCGATTTCCTTGCCATCCCGGTTAGCCGTCAAGAGGACGGGCGGCGACGGGAAATCGCGGTCCCACAAATCGTGCTTCACTCCCTGAAAATGCCAGATTCTCTCTCCCGTTTCCGCGTTCAGCGCAATCAGACAGTTCGCGAATAGATCGTCGCCCACGCGGTTGGCGCCGTAGAAATCAAACGCGGCCGAGCCGGTTGGGACATAAACGATTCCGCGCTTCGGATCGACGGCCATGCCCGCCCAGTTGTTAGCCGCTCCACTATACTTCCACGCATCCTTCGGCCAGGTCTCGTAACCAAATTCGCCCGGGTGCGGGATAGTGTGAAATGACCATCGCAATTTCCCGGTGCGCACGTCGTACCCGCGAATGTCTCCCGGCGCCGCGGGCAGAGTTTCCGAATTTCTCCCGCCAACGATAATCACATCCTTGTAAACAATGCCCGGGCTCGTCAGGGCCACGGATTGCCTCTCGGGATTGCGCCCAAGCTCGCCGCGAAGATCAATCCTTCCGGCTTTTCCGAACGATGCGATTGGCTTTCCGGTGCTTGCATTTAGCGCATACAGAAAGTTCATCACGCCAACGAGGATGCGCTTGTCTCTTTCATTCGACCAGTAGGCCAGCCCGCGATCGGGTTGCGTGGCATTCATGCCGGAATCAAATTTCCACAAGAGTTTGCCGTTCGCGGCGTTTACAGCAAACACTTTCTGAGCCGGCGTAATTCCAAACAGAACATCGGCGACAATGATCGGACTGGTTTGCAAACCGCCTTTTTCGCCCGTGTCATAGTTCCATGCAACCTTAAGCTCTTTCACATTTTTTCGATTGATTTGCGCGAGCTTGGAGTAGTGCGTGTTTTCCGCCGTTCCTCCGTACACCGGCCAATCGGTCCTTATCTCGCTGGAGGTATGGGAGCCGGGGTTACTTGGCGCTTGGGCGGCAATCACATGCACGATCAGTTTCGTTGCATAAAGCAAACTCGAAATCGCGAGTGCGCCGCACATCGTCACGACGACACCGTGGAATTTTCTCATGCCGCTACTCCGCATGTCGCCTCGAGACTTCCACGCACTGGGCGGGACTCCCGGCGACCGCGTATCTTACTCCGGATCATATCGGCGTAGTTTCTGAATTTAAGTTTCTGAATTCAAGTTCCTGAATCTAAATCCCCGAATCTGCGTGGCAACGCGGCGGGGCGCTGATATAATCCACGCGAATTGCCGCTCTACTCCGTCGGCAGAGTCTGCAAACGAGGCAAAACATGTCCGCACCTTTTTCCTATCTGATCGCTTCCCTGATGTTTCTGGCGCTTGCGGCTGGAGGCGGACGTGTTCCCCCTCCGCCATCCCACGGAATCCTCGTGGTAGCCAACCAGAAGGAACACACCACGCTCCTCGTCGATCCCCAGACACGCCAGGAGCTTGCGAAAATCACGGTCGGCGTAAATGGTCACGAAGTCGCCGTTTCACCTGACTCGCACTTCGCCTACGTCCCCATTTACGGTAATTCCGGCGTCGGCAAACCCGGGACGGACGGCACGTCTATCGACGTCATTGATTTGCACGAGCGCAAACTCGCCGCCACCATCGAGCTCGGCAAGTCGCTTCGTCCTCACCGCGCCGAATTTGGCCCCGATGGGCTGCTCTATGTCACGGCCGAGCTCGCCAAGGCTGTTGACGTGATCGACCCTGCCACGCGTAAAGTCATCGCGGAAATTCCCACGGGTGCGCCAGAATCCCACATGATCGTCATTTCCCCAGATGGCCACCGCGCCTACACCGCCAACGTCGGAGCCGGTAGTGTCAGCGTTCTGGACCTGCAGAAACGCACTTTGATCACCGTCATCCCCATCGCTAAAACTGTCCAGCGCATCTCCATTTCCCCAGATGGCAAGCATGTTTTCACCCATGATCAAGATACACCTCGCATCGCCGTCATCGACACTGCCACCAACAAGGTTGCCAGTTGGATTTCTCTCCCCGCAACCGTCTATACATCGGTGCCAACATCGGACGGTCATACCTTGCTGGCTGCATCTCCATCAGGAAAGCTGTTTGTAATCGATCTGGATTCATCGAAAGTCGCGAAATCCTTCGATATCCCCGCCGCCACAGGGGAACTTCTGCTCACGCCTGACGGCAGGTTTGCCTTCGTAAGTTGTCCTCAGGCCGGAGTGATCGAAGTTTTCGACGTGCCCAGCAGCAAACTCCTGGAACCGATCAAGCTCACTCCGGGTGTGGATGGGCTCGCCTGGGCATCAGCCATTCCATAATTTCTAAACGGGAGCGAAAATGGGCAGATTCAAGTCCATCATCGCACGGATGACTCGCCCATGAACGTGGATTGGATCCGCGATCTGTGTCTATCGTTTCCGCAAACGACCGAACAGATCCAGTGGGGCGATGACCTCGTCTTCAAAGTAGGAGGGAAGATTCACGCCATCACGGTACTCAGGCCCGCCAAGACTTGGCTTACGTTCAAAGCATCCCCTGAAAAATTCGCGGAGTTAATAGAACGTCCAGGCGTGATTCCCGCACCTTACTTGGCCCGCGCCAAGTGGGTCGCCCTGGAAACCAGGGATGCGCTTTCCACGGACGAACTTACGCTCTTGCTGCGTGAGTCTTACGATCTGGTGGTTGCCAAGCTGCCCAGAAAAACCCGCGAAGCCCTCGCAACCGCAAGGCCCTCCGCGCGCATTAACCCCCACAAGAACCTCCAGACAAAGCGGAGATTCCGCAAGTCGCGTCAGAAAACAAAAAAGCCCTCTCGCTCCAGAGAAGGCTCATAGTTCCCGCCGGTCTTTAACTTTCTCGAACTTTTACAATGTTATGCGGATGCCTTGGTATCCACGTTGCGCCGTAAAGGCCTGGCTCCAGGGAGCGGAAAACTCATGTGCCAAAAATTTGAGTCCGATGAAATAAACTCGACGCCCACGTGAGTCTTGTTTTCCCGGTCGCGCTTGACGGAAACCACCCTGCACTCCACCGTCCGGTCGCTGTTCTCATTCACAAGGATCAGCATCTGCCCTACTACCACCGGTTGATCGATCTGCAGCAAAGCTCCGTGGCGGTTCACCGATTGCGACTTCGCCTTCACGCGGAATTTGTCTCCGCTCTCATCCTGTCCGTGCACGGTTATCGGTACCGTGATGCATACTCTCAACGTTCGGCGCCGCTCTTTACATCGAAAATGAAGTATGGCCATGAGAGACACTGACCTCTCGATTGATATTGACGACTCAGGGTCCTAAGCCTGCCCTTACTGGACTGGCTTCAGCGTCATCACCCTCGCGAACATGGCGCCGAAGTGAACGGTCGAAGAGAGCGAGGAAACCAGCACGAGCGTCGTCCACATTGTTCGTATTTTGAGTTTTGGCAGTGGTCCCGGCAATAGCGGGACGGTACCAAATTGAAGCCTATTGCTCCGGTACTCTAGTACGTTACCTGTTCTCATACAAGACCATTTTGGGAAAATACCACCTTTGGGTAGAGCAAGCCGGCCGCCACTCATTTCGCATTTCCACAGAAATATCCACTGGTTGGAATTGTGCGCATTCCTACCGCCTGCGCCAACCTGTAGAGTCCTTCGGCCTCAAATAACTTATTTGTATTCTAATACTTACGAGGCTTCTATCGAATGAGAATCAGTATCTATCGTCTAGTTGTATGAATTCGACTTTCCACGGCTTAACGCCTAAGTCTAGTCTCGCCACCGTTACGGGCAACTGAAATCGCTTTGGTCCGGCGCTTCCGGGGTTTATGTATATTACGCCGCTCTTCTCTGACTGACCCGGTTTATGAGAGTGCCCACTCACGACGATGTGCATCCCGGCGACCCCGGGGTTTATGTCCAAATTATTTAAAATGTGCAACATGTAGACTACCACAGAACCCACTTGAATGACTTCAGTTAGTGGCAGCGTCTGCGCCCACTCTCCCGTATCTACATTTCCTCGCACTGCGACGACAGGTGCGATGACTCTCAGTGCCTTGAGAATCTCCGGTCCACCTACGTCCCCGGCGTGGAGGATCAGGTCAGATCCGCGCAGCGCATCAATGGCTTCTTCTCGAAGCAGTCCATGGGTATCAGAAATCAGTCCGAGAATTGTTCCTTCTTCGAGCACTCTTTTTCACAGGGTATGGAGCCGCGTGCCTTGCGGCCGATCTGCCCAAATCTTGCCGCGACTTAGCTTTTTCCGAGCACTCGCACAATGTCCAACGCGTTCACTCGCGAACGTTCCACAGTCAAGCCCCAGTGCAGATGCGGACCTGTCACGCGGCCGGTTGCTCCGACCTTTCCCAAAACTGTTCCGGCTTCCACCATATCGCCCACTTTCGCATCTGTTTCTGAGAAGTGGCAGTATAAGGTGTATATCCCCAATCCATGGTCGACGACAACCGTGTTCCCGGAAAAAAACAAATCCTCAGCCAGCACCACGCGTCCTTTTTGCGAGGCATGCACGGGCGTGCCCGTCGGTGCGGGAAAATCCACCCCGCTGTGCGGCGATCCGGGGTGCCCATTCAGCACGCGCCGCCGCCCAAAATTTGTTCCCTTGAACACGCCATCCAGCGGCTCGCGAAATGGTCCATCCCACAAACGCTCCGGCGTCACGCGATCAAAAATTTCTCGAAGGCGTTTCGTTTCCGCCTCCGCCCTCGCCACTTGCTCGGGGTCCGGCTCGACAAACTGCTTCTTGACCGTGAGGTTTTCCGTGGCGAAGTGCCCTTCGTCCACCTCCAGCATGACCTGGCAGTTGACTTGGTCGCCGCTTTGCAGCTCCGCCGCGACACTGAACTCATACTTCCCTGCCGGTTTTTGCAAATCTACTCCGAGCAGTGCGCGCCGCACGTCCGCGCTCGGCTCGCGAGGCTCCTTCTCCGCCGCCCGCCAGAATGGCACTTCCCGCTCGTTCCATTTGCCGGTCAATTGCCCCAACGGGTTCGCGCTGCGCACCGTCACCAATAGGAGGCTTCCCTGTGCCGCACCCGGCGCGCTCAGCCGCAGCTGTACTCCGCTCCCGCAATCCTCCGCGTGCGCCGCGGCGGCGAACAAGAGCGTCCCGGCAAAAATGATCGATGCACCAGATCTGAAGGCAATCATTCGCAAAGTGGCTTCGACTAGTCTCATTCCTTCGGCCGCATAGCCAGAACGCGCGGCTCCAACTTTTTGAAATGCGCCAGGCCCACTTTCGATTCCAAAATCGCTTTTTCAAAGGCCAGCAGCAACTCAGGATTTTTCGTCTTTTCTCTCAGCTCCTTCAAGAACGGCCGGACCTTGGCGTAAATGAAATACAGCTCTCCGCAAAACGCGGGGTCAAAAAACAGCCTCTCGCTTAACACGCCATTGGACACAAACGAAATGGCGATTCCCCAATAACTGAGCACCTGCCTCAGCCAGTTGTTTTCCTCCGTCCCCAGTGACATTCCGATCTTCATAAACTCATCCGCATCTTTCGGCCAGAACTTCGTCATCCACCATTGCCGCGCTTTCCGCATCTCCGGCTCGCGCCTCAAGTTGTACAGCTCAAGAATCAAGCGTGCATCATCGGCGGTCGGTTTCTTCGCCATCGTTTTCTCCTTCATTCTCCCAGCGTGTGATTTTACCTTCTGCTCGCGCCTTTTTGCTCATGGATTCTTGACTGTTGTCGATGGCGTACAATCCCGCCTCTCCTGCGCCGCTGGCTCCGAACGCCCTTCTCGCTTTCCATGCGCTCAAGATTCTCGCTATTTACTCTCCAGGCCGGGTCGGGGATGATGCAAGCTCGAAACTCGAATCCGTACCGCAACCGAGGAGAGACTTCATGCGTAAAGAACTTGCATTCACGACTGCCCTCGCGCTATTTAGCTGCCTCTCGCTCTGTGCGCAACAATCTTCTACGCCTTCCGCGGCCACGCCCTCCGCCGCCAGGCAATCCGAGTCGGACGAGTACACCCGCTACGAGCTCCTTGCCCCGGAAACCGCTAGCTTTAAGATCTATTACGAAGTCACCGCCACAACGCCGGGTGCAAAGTCTTTCTACAATCCCATTCGGAAGGGCAGCACAGCCAGCGACGAATCCGTCTTCGATTCCATGACTGGTGACCCTCTTCCTTTCCAAGTTGTGAGCGGCGCCGAGGCCCGCAAAGACGCGCTGATGTCTGACGCCGATGCCGATGCCAATTTCATAAAAATTTCTCTCGCCAGGCCCGTTCCACCCGAGGGCCAGGGCCGCATCCTTATCCTCAAGACCTACAAGGACGTGAAAAGCTACTACCGCGAGGGAGATGCCATCGTTTTCAATCGTCCGCTGGGGATCAAACGCAACAAGGTCGTTCTGCCCTCCGGCTACGAACTCGTCGGCTGCAATGTGCCGTCGCAAGTCCTGTCGGAGCCGGATGGCCGCATTTCCATCAGCTTCCTGTACCCAGTCGCTGGCGAAGCGCCCCTAATTCTTCGCGCCCAGCTTGGCGCGCAAACCGGACCAGCCGCCGCTCCACACCCCGCGACGAAAGCGCGCAGTTGGGAATCTCCATTCGAGGGAGAATCCGAGCGGGCCCGCCTCTCCGAACGTGCCCATCAGGATCGCGACATTGTCTATTTCCTGCAGCAGCCGGAAACGCACGCTTTCAGTCTCTACCATGACTACACCGAATCACGCGAAGGTGCGGACAAATACCTCAACGTCGTGCGCGAAGGCAGCACAGTTTCCAATCCCTCGGCCTACATTCTGGATACCGGCGAAAAGCTCCCAACGAAGCTGGTGACCGGCGCCGATCTCACCGCAGCAAAAATTGACGCCGGCGAACCCGTGGCCCCGACAACCCAAGTTGTGCTAATTCCGTTCCCGCCAGTGAAAAAAGGCCAATCGATCCGTCTCCGCATTTCCGAAACCTACACCGCGCCAGTTAGCTACCAGCTCGACGGCGACGAATTGGTGTTCGACCGCAGTCTCGGCAGGCCGCGCAACGCTGTAGTCCTCCCCGCTGGCTGGTATCTCACTGCCAGCGCCATCCCCGCAACCGTCAGGCAGCTTCCCGACGGCCGCATCCGCCTCGATTTCTGGAATGGCCGCCCCGATTCCGTCGACGTCCTGATCAAGGCAAAACGCCGCGCCACCTCGCCCAGTCGCTAGTCCGCGCGCAGATCTACCGCCATCTTCTTCAAAGCTAGCGGCCTCGCTTTGTCGCAGCTCCAGTAGACGTTCGTTTTGCAACTTTCCTGCCTCCGCATTCGATAAGTACCTGGCACGCCTCAAGACACGCATTCTTAAATTGCGCGGCGATTCCTGCTTCAACTTCTTCTCCCAAAAGGAGCAGCGCTGTTCCGTGCACCTGCGCGACGAGTCCCATGGCGAGCCTCTCATACTCTGCCGCCACCCCTCCCAAATCATCCGCTAGCTTTTCCTGGAGCAATTCGTATGACGGCATTCGCTCCTTGCGCGCAAGTCGCTCGGTCCAATCCGAGGTCAGTAACAAGTATTCATTTCCGTTAGTCAGTGTGAATTCCAGCCCTAATCGGCAAGCCTCAGCCGTCGACTTTGCCGGTTGCAAAGCTGCAAACATTCTCTCTCTCGCGCGCACCCGCATAAACATGATCAATTCGTGCTTGTCACGAAATCTCTCGTACAGCGTGGGGGTGGTCGTCCCTGCCGCCCGCGCCACCGCTCGCATCGTCAACGCGTGTTCCCCTCCTTTACTCCACAACTGGTACGCAGCGTCGACGATTCGCCCTTCCAAATGCCTGTCAGCCTTGCGCGGCATTCTCTTTTCCTCCCGGCCCTACAACCCTTAAATTATATCCTTGACAGCGTTAAAGTAACAACGTATAAATATTCGTCGCCCCCGCCCTTGCGGTTGGCTAGTCCCAAAATCACCTCGGTAAGGAGTAGTCAGAAACAAGTTATGGCTAGATTTCAGTATTCTGTTACCACCAAGGCCAGCCCGGCGCTCGCCTGGTTAGTATTTTCCGATTTGCATCGCTGGAACAACTTCGCCAACGTCTACGGCGAATTGCGCTGGCGCGACGGCAATCCCTGGGAGCCCGGCAGCCGTCTACAGATAGAACTCCTCCGGCCCGTCAACGCTGTCATCGACCACGTCATTACCACATGCGTCCCTGGAAAGAAAGTGGGTTGGATCGATCACGCCATCGGGGTCGCCATGGCCCAGTGGGTTACTTTCGAAGAGCGTCCGATGGAAGGCACACGCGTCCATACTTGGGGAGAGGTCCTTCATTCCGGGATTACGATTGGCGGGCGCACCGTGGAGGAATTGATCGCCAGCTTCACGCGGACGTGGTACGAATCCTTTTGTATCGCGTGTAACCAACTCGTGCTGTCAGGCGGCGCAGCTCCGGGTGACACTTCATTTGCGACCCAATGAAACCTCGTTTTCTCTAGCTTCTTGCAAAGGAATCAGGCGAACCGAGTCGCGGCACCGAGTTATTTCGCTTGCTCCGGTTCGCCTCTCCTCCGTTTTCTTCAGCCGAACACCGTGGCAGCGCACCAACGAATGGACAACTGCCACCTGTCTTCGTTTCGCCCATCCAATTTCGAATGCCGCGCTCCGCGGTGCGCTAAGCCGTGTGCCGGTGCTCTGCCTGCGGCAGCGTCCATTCGCCGATGCTCACGAACAGTTCCAAACCAATCGCAAACGAATCGTTTCCCAGCGGCTCACAATAAACCACGCGCGCCCTGGACCTTAAACTTCCTAACAGCGATCTCACCTTTACGTGATCGTTGGGATGCCACGGCTTGTTCGTGACCACGCGCGCGCCTCGAGCGCTTACGTTTTCCGTGATTCCCTGTTGGGCTGCGGTGTGGATATCCAGTCCGGACAAGTCTACAGTTACATGCACCGGAGTACGGTCTTGCAACCGGCGCGCCTCGTTTTCCATTGGGTACCGCACTGCTTTCTGGGCCGAGATGTGGGAGTAAACGTTGAGGTGGGTTCAACGGCTGGCAAATCATACCCTCTTAACCCGCAAGACCGTCAAGAAGTTTCATACCGCGCGAATTCTTATTCGTAACTGTCCGACAACGCGACATCCTCATCCCATGACCGAACATCCGCCCCTTTTTCTATCTTTCCCTTAAACATCTAAACCTTTATTTTTCTGTGAGTTACGCTCGTCACAAATTCGGTAATTCGATTGCCCCAATTTCTAGTTTGCGTCATACTCGCGTTTCTCACTGTTAGTCTGGGAGGCACTCGTGAAAAAGCACGAACGCATTCGTGAGAAAGTCACCATCCTGCCGACCTCCATGTATCTCTCCAAAATGCACGACGCCGGTTGGACGCTCGTCGCTCTCGAATGGGAGCGGGAAGTGGAAATCTCCTCAGCCCCCGAACCCCCGGAAGAAATGCCGGCCTCGGAGGAGATCCCCTTCGGTCTTCGAATAGCCGCAGACTGCCACCACCTCGAAGACGATCCTCTCGAAATGCAAACTCTCAAATTCCTCGCTGAATTGATCGTTCAGGACGTCTCCTTCACCAGCATGGCCGACGCCCTCAACGTTCGCGACTATCGCACTCGCAGCGGCGCTCCCTGGAACTCCGCCGCCGTCTTCCGCCTGATTCCCCGCTTGATCGACGTCGCGCCACGCATCCTCTCCGGCAACGAATGGGAATCTCGCAAGAAACAGCTTTCCCGCGTCGCCTGGAATTCCTAAGCCCCGCCAACTTGGGGCCGCGCTAGGCACGCAACTGGCAGTTGAGCGATTCCTTGCGTAGTCGAATCCACTCAATAAGCACCAAACAATCCTTTTTTTGCTCTCTCCTTGACATTCTACCTATCACGGCTTATACATGTAGAATGTCTAGGAAGAAGCACTCTTTTCTATTCCTGCTGGCCGCGTCAGCAATTTTATCCATTCTTCCCAAGGTAACTTGCGCAAGCTCTGCCGCCGGCGAGCGAGAAGCCGTCGCTAAAATCGTCCTGCAAGTTCAAAAAGCCGATTACGACGGCGATCGTGCCGCACTCCACCGTCTCTACGGCGAACTGGCCCCCTTTGCGGACAAAAAGGACCTTGCCTCCCGAGTGCAATACTGGCGCGGCTTTGCCCTCTGGCGTAGCGCCATTAACGGCTTCAACGACAATGCCGACAAACAAGAGCTTCAGCAGGATCTCCATCAAGCGGCGGAGGAATTCGAGAAATCTGCCTCAGCCGACCCTGCCTTTGTGGATGCGAAGATTGGCCTTGGATCGTGCTACGGGCTACTCGCCTATTCCGTGAACAAGACAGACCAGACAGAACTTCAGGCTTTGATGGCCAAGTCCAGGCAAGCCATAAAGGACGCTCAAGCTGCGGCGCCGGACAATCCTCGCCTCCTTTGGGTGCTAGGTCCAATCTATTGGAATATTCCTGTGGACCGCGGCGGTGGCCAAGCCAAGGCGGTGGAAACGTATGAGAAAGGTCTCGAAACAATTCGTAGCCACAAAGGCGCAAGCAGCGATCCGCTCGACCCCTCCTGGGGCGAGCCGGAACTCTCGATGAGTCTCGCCTGGTCAAACTTAAATCTCGCGACACCAGACTTGAAAGCTGCCGAGCAAGACGCGGAAGCCGCGTTGGCAATCGTCCCCAATTGGCATTACGTTCGCGACATTCTCATGCATCAAATTCGCGACGCAAAAGCAAAACAGCAGGGAACCAGTTAGCTGTATGCGTGCGACGCCGAGTGATTTGGCGCGCACTCGATTGAAGCATCGAACAAGTTCAGGAGACGCAATGCCCATTGAGAAATCCGACCTCCTCCAGGGCACTCTCGACATGCTCATCCTGAAAATCGTCGCTCTCGGCCCTGTCCACGGCTACGGCATCTCCCTCAGAATCCGCCAAATCTCCAATGAAGTCCTGCAAGTTCAACAAGGCTCGCTATACCCCGCACTGCATCGCCTCGAAAAGCGTGGCTGGCTCGAATCCGAATGGGGCGCGTCCGATAAGGGTCGGCAAGCCAAGTTTTACAAATTATCGTCCAAGGGCCGCAAGCAACTGGAAAGCGAAGAATCGAACTGGAATCGCCTCGCCGGTGCGGTGGCCACTATCATGCAAACCGCTCAATAGGAGTTAGCCATGTCCTGGTGGAAATACTTACTTCCCAAGCGCGCCTCCGACGCACAAATGAACTCCGAGCTCCGTTTCCATATCGATGAGCTCACCGACGAGAACATCACCGCAGGCATGTCCCCCGACGAAGCCCGCCGCCGGGCGATCCTCGAATTCGGCGGCCGCGAAAAATTCAAGGAAGAAGTCCGCGACGTCTATCGCATCCGCATCCTCGACGCCTCCGTCTCCAATCTCAAATCCGCCGTCCGCTTCATTCGCAAATCCCCCGCCTTTTCCGTCACCGTCATCCTGACTCTCGCCCTCGCCATCGGTGCCAACAGCGCCGTCTTCTCCGCCATCGACGCCATCCTCCTCAAACCGCTCCCCTTCCCTCAAGGCGATCAACTCATGCGGCTCCACCAGCGCCACCTCAAACTTTCGAACCCAAATCCTTTTGTAGCTCCAGTCCGCCTCGAAGATTGGAATCGCCTCAATTCCACCCTTCAAGCCCTCACCGGCTACTACATGGAAGACATCTCAGAAACCTCAGGCGCGCTGCCCGAAAAATTCACCGAGGCCTTTGTCGCTCCGCGTTTCCTCCAAGTCTGGGGCGTCGCTCCCGCCCTCGGCCGCGACTTCACCTTCGAGGAAGCACGCTTTGGCGGCCCCAATGCAGTCATCATCAGCGATCGCTTCTGGCGCCGCCGCTTCGCAGCCGATCCCAACGCGGTCGGGCAGAAACTTCGCGTCGGAAATTCCTCCTACTCCATTGTCGGTATCATGCCCGCTTCCTTTCTCTTCCCCGAACGCGACGTTGATCTATGGTCCCCCGTCCCCCTAGACGCTCCGTACGCCCAGAGCCGCGAGTCCACGTGGTTCACCGTGATCGGTCGCCTCAAGCCGGGCGTTTCCATTGACCAAGCTCGCGCCAACCTCGCCACCGTCCAGGACCAACTCGCCCAGCAGTTCCCTAAAACAGATGCCGACCTCTCTGTAGCGATTGACCAGCTCAAAGAAACCACCATCGCAAGTTCCCGCCGCTCTCTGTGGCTCCTCTTTGGCTCCGTTTCTCTGCTTCTTCTGATCGCTTGCACCAACATCGTCGCGCTGCTTCTGGCGCGCGCCACGCAACGCCAGCACGAAATCTCCGTCCGCTTCTCCATGGGCGCTCCGCGCGGAGCACTCATAGCTCAGCTCCTCACCGAAACCTTCCTCCTAGCGCTCCTTGGCGCGTTCTTAGGCTTGTTGCTAGCGAACGCCTCTTCCGGCGTATTCCGCTCCCTGGCCGCGCGCCTGCCGCGCGTCGAAGAAATTCATCTCGACGCGCGAATCGTTCTCTACTCGCTCGCCTGCTCCGTCGTGGTCACGCTTATCTGCGGCTTGTTCCCCGCCATCCGCGGCACACGCCGCAATCTCTTCGGTTCTCTCAACCAAACAAGCCGCACGCAAGTGTCCGGTCGCAACCCACTCCAATGGCTGCTCGTCGGCATTCAAGTGGCACTCGCGGTCACTCTTCTCTCCGGCGCAGGTCTGCTTCTCCGCAGCTTTCAAGAGTTGGGACGCGTTTCCCCAGGCTTCGACCCAAGCCACATTCTTACCTTTCAAATCAGCATCAGTTGGGGTGAAACCGCGGACTTGAAGAAGCTCCGCCAGAAAACCGACCGTATCCTCGAAGCTCTCCGTGCCACTCCCGGCGTCGAAGCCGCCGCAATATCCGTCGGCGTTCCTGGTGTTCCCTTCAAGTACCAAACCGAACTAAAGCTCGTCGAAGGGCGCGCCGAAAGCGAACCGAAACTCCTCGCCGACAACCATCTCGTTTCCGCCAGCTATTTCGCCACCATGAAAATCCCCATGCAGGAAGGCGCACTCTGCCGCGAAACGGGCGGCCCATCGGCCGTCGTCGTCAATCGCTCCTTCGCGAATGCTTATTTCACCGATTCTCCTGCCATCGGTCACCATCTGGAAGGCTCGAATCTCGGCTATTCCGGCCCGGCTGAAATTGTCGGCATTTCTGGCGACGCCCGCGAAGCCGGTCTCGACCAGCCGCCCGTTCCAACCGTCTATTGGTGCGCTCCCGTCGCCGAGCCCGGCACTTTCTTCCTCGTCCGGACCCACAACGCTCCCATGACCATGGCCGAAACCCTCCGCCAACGAATTCATGAAATCGATCCTGCGCGCTCGGTCTATGATTTTGCTCCGCTCGAACAACACTTCTCCGACGCGCTCGCCGAAAATCGCCTCCGCACCATCTTGCTGACGTTCTTTGCCGCTACAGCTCTTTCCTTGGCTTGCATTGGGTTGTATGGAACGCTCAGCTATAACGTCAACATCCGCCAACGTGAAGTCGGCCTGCGCCTGGCCCTCGGCGCTCTGCGCGGTCAAATCGTCAAGCAGTTCCTCTGGCAAGGTCTCGCCGTGTGCCTACTTGGCTGCATAGCCGGTTTCGCCCTGGCCGCCGCCTCTACTCGCGTCCTCGCCGGCCTCCTCTACGGAGTCTCCCCTTCCGACGTACCTACTCTTTCCGCTGTGATTTTTCTAGTCTTAATCGTGGCCGCAGCCGCCTCCTCCGTCCCGGCCGTCCGCGCCTCACGCGTAGAGCCCATGCAAGTCCTCCGCGACGAGTAAATCAAAACACTGTTGTAACCGAACCGCAAAAACTCTACTCTAACTCCAATCTAGAACGCTTCAGCTGTGACACGCAGGCTGACCTCAACTTAAATGGGAGCTAGACCATGAACTCTGACATTTTTCAAATGCAAACCACACGCCGCGAGATATTGCGCGGTTCCGCCACGCTCGCTGGCAGCGCCTTCTTGGCTCAGCTCTTCCCCGGCAGCCTGTTCCGTGCATCCGTCCTGGGCCATGCTCAACAAGCCCCCGCCCCTGCAGCCGACCCAGCGGCAGCCGCTCGTGCTCGCATGGGTGCAGCTCCCATTCAAGCGCAGAAGCTCGCTGACAATCTCACCCTCCTCTCCGGACCCGGTGGCAACGTCGTTGTCCTCAACGGACCTGACGGCAAGTTCGTCGTGGATACTTTCGTTTCGCCCGCCTGGCCCAAGCTCAAAGAAACGCTCGACGGCCTCGGCAATGCTCCACTGAAGTTCGTCATTGACACCCACTGGCACTTCGACCACACCGACAACAACTCCCCCCTTCACGCCGCCGGCGCCACAATACTCGCCCACGAAAACACCAAAAAGCGCATGTCCGCCCCACAGGACATTCCCATTCTCAACATACATTTCCCGGCCTCGCCTGCCGATGCTTTGCCGCAGCAGACCTTCGCCGCCAGCCACAAGCTGCAAGCCAATGGCGAAACGCTCGCGCTCCAGCACTTTGCCCCCGCCCACACGGATACCGACATCTACATTCATTTCGAAAAGGCCAACGTCATCCACCTGGGCGACACCTTTTTCAACGGCTTTTATCCCTTCATCGACGCAGGCACCGGCGGCAAACTCAACGGCATGATCGCAGCTGCCGACAAAATTCTCCCTCTTGCCAGCAATGACACCAAAATCGTCCCAGGCCACGGCCCGCTCGGCAATAAAGCCGACCTCACAAAGTACCGCGACATGCTCGTCACCGCGCGCGATCGCGTTCAAAAATTGAAGTCTGCGGGAAAATCCGTTGAGGAGGCCGTCGCCGCCAAGCCGCTCGCCGATCTCGACGCTTATTGGGGAAAGGGCATGCTCAGCAGCGATCTCTTCATCCAGGTCATCTATCTGACCCTTTAGCTACTGGCCCTTAAACAGTCGATTGCGGAAATCAATTTCGTCGCTCACGCGCCCAAATGAGCGACGAATCGCAAACCAGCAGGAGTTTCCCTGCGCCGCTATCCGATGCAAGCTGTTATTAGGCGTTGAGGTTTAGTAGCGATAACGCGATGGAGCAGCTAATTCGCCGCTCCAGGATTCTTCACCCTCGGTGCTCTCTTCGAGACCTTTTCAGTAGTCGTTTACGGCTTGATGTCCGGTATCTTCGTCTCCGTGTTCGACTTCACCGCGACGGCGCCGGGAACTTCCGTCGGCGCGTTATCTCCTTCACGGGTCAAATACAGCTTGAACGGAGTCAGCTCGAACGGCGTCACCTCGTCTGCGGACATCGTCACTGCTGGCTTAGACTTCAGCATCTGCAACTGGTTGTTCCATGGCTCGACCTTGATGCGTCCCCCGAGCGGCAGCGCAGCGATCGTGTTGCCCGCTGGCTTTGCTTCCGACGCTTGCGCGCCCGGCGCCGCGGAGGTGCGAGTCAAAGCTGTCGCTACCCCGTTACCTACGTGCGGACTGACCAGATTGGGGATCTCCTTCGAACGGCCGTTCAACGCTTGGAGAAAGAGTTGCGCGTTTCCCAGCTTATCCTGGTAGGGCGACGTCTTCAGTAACTCGATCCCCTTCTGTGTCGCCGCCTGTTCCTCTTGCGGTGTGTGAGTGAAGCCGAAGTGATGGAACGTCTCTTTTTCGTCGAATCGAAGGCGATTGAAGAACGCATACTCCGTGCCCATGCGATGTCCGAGCAGGACATGGCCCAGCTCATGCGCCAGGATGGCCGCAAGGCTGGCTTCGTCCGGAAGCACATCCACCAACCCCCGGCTCAGAACGATGGTGTGGCCCATCGTGAAAGACTCCATCGTCGAGGTCATCAGCACGCGGCAGCGCACCTCCGGCTGGATATCGAGATTATTTGTGACCTCCAGGTTGTTGACTACTGTCTCCAGCACCTTGTCCACATCCCCGGAAGGCGCCATCAAGCCTAGCCGCTCCAGCTTAGCTGCGACATTGTCTTCGGCCTGGCGTCCCCACGCGCGCTTCGACTCCAGCGGCGAATAGTCATTCGAAGTCTCACTCTGATCTTTCACCGGGTTCGCCGTCTCCACCATAACCTTGCTCAGCTCTTGCTCGTCTAGGACCTGGCTGGGGGCATAACTCCAAAGGCGCGTCTGCGCCCGGAACAACGGGGCTGTCTTGTTGTCGACTTCTTCGCTGTAGATGAACGCTGGAAGCCATTCGTTTTTCCCTGCGTTCGTGCGCCAGCTGTCGAAATTGAAGTAGTAGCTGGTCTTGGATTTTCCGCTGTAGCCGCCATTGAATCGCACAATGTGGTAATCCTGATCTTCCACCCAGATGCGCCCTACAAATCGCCCTTTTTCGCTCTTCGTTATCGGATCGAGATCAAAAACCAGACAGCGCACTTCTCCCAAAAACTCGCGTCCGGCATAATCGAACTTGTAATGCCCCCGGTCGAAGTCGGTTGTGTCCAAATAAATCATCTGAAGGAAGCCCCGCGGCATGAATTCCGTGGAGAACAAGTTCCCCAAACCCCCGAACAGATTGTGCTTTGCGCGATTGCCGCTGAGTAGCGGCTCCAGCTCCACACCCTTCGCGAGCTCCGCGCGGCCAAGAAAATACTTGTCTCCGTTCGGCACGGCGCCTAGCTGCTTGTCAGGCCGCAAAGTCTGGATATACGTTTCCACGATCGGCGAGTATTGGCGCAGCATCTGCACTTCCACCTGCTCTTGCGCCACGATCTTGCCCACAATTTCGTTCATCGTCGGCTGTTTCTGGGGAGCCGCGGAGACGGGGATCGCGCTCAACATCAGCGCCATAGGCAATACCTTCAAGGCACGCATAATGCCTCCTAACTGGACTTGACATCTTTAGCTGGTCCTTCGAAGGCTAGGCTCCGGGGAGCACCCTGCCACCTGTCCTAAAGGTTAGTTTAGGGACAGGGGTACTAACCGATTGGCGCGCTGTACCAAATGTCAGCGGCTTAAGCGATATCCCTTCTGCGTTCACCGCGTTTATCAGGCTTGCGCGATCCAGGAAACTCCATTACTCTGGCCCAGTCGCAAGCGGTGTCTTCCCACCTCACCCGCATTCGGTTGTTCTTGTTGCAATACAAATTCTTGTCAACGAAGGATGACAAATGACGCGCAAAAATACTTGGGCGAGGCTTGCCGTGGCGATGGTGCTGTGTTTGCCCTTGACTGCTTGCAAGGACACAAAAACTCTGCAAGAAAACGAGCAATTGAAAGCCCAGGTGGCGGAACTTCAGAAAGAAAACGGCCAATTGGGAAACGATCTCGAATCAATGACGGCTGAACGTGATACGTTGACGAAAGAGAACGAGAAGCTCAAGTCCGAGCTGAAGCCTCGGAAAACAAGGCACTCCGCAACGAAAGCCGCGAGCCGAAAACGTCGCCGGAGCCAAACGTCCCCACAGTCTTAAGCTCCGCGCGTGGTGCGCAGCGCGAGAACTGGTTTTTGTTTACACTTTCAGAAAAGGGAGGTAGGGGATATGAAAGCGTTTGAGGTGCAATTTCGGTATCGCGATCGAAAGGAAGAATCAATTCAATCGGCAGTCAAAGTCGAGGCCTCGAGTCTTCCAGGAGCGGTCGGTAAGGCGGCACGTGAATTTGTCAAAGGCTTGGACCGGAAGCAGAGATTCGATATGAACAAGAATGGACTTGAAATCACGGCCAAGCCTATCGCCACGACAACGGAGACGCCCGAAAAAACCTCCGCGGAAGCCGCCGCGAATTAAGAAGTTAACAGGACCGAAGCGAGGTCGAGATTTTGCATTTTCCCTCGACCATCTGGTAAGTGCCCTTGCCGAAAACCCGGGATTCTCTGCGGTCATGAAAATGTTTTTCTATGATCCCAAACCCCAACTCCAGTAACGCGATTACGCGAAGACGGGCCAGTGGACCCTTCGCGCCTCTATGCTCGCTCTCTCATACCCCGATCCATCCCTATGCTACGATTCAGGAAAGGGATGAAACTTATGCATTCAGTGCTACGGTGTTGGGCCCTGCCACTCCAGCTAATCTTGACCTTGCTTCTTATGCAAGATGGCCCCGCGGCTGCCGTTCACACTGAGACCCGACTACCTCAACGGCAGGAAATTCAGGATGATTTGCACCGCGACCTTTTCGAGCTCGATTCATATCTCTCGTATCGAGACCTAGACACTCTGGAATCTGTAGTGAACCGCAAAGCAACGGAATGGCAGGAAAAGGACCGAAATTCATTTATCGCCTACATGTCCAAAGCATGCAGCCTACTCAGCTCATACGATGTCGGAGATATCTCGAAACGAGCTTCCTTGTTAAGCAAATACGCCATTCGCGTGCTGAAGAGCGGTGACCTACCGATGAGGGACCAAGTACAGTTTGTGGAGTTCCTTATGTTTGACCCACCCACACTAGACGAAACATCATGGAGGAGCCTTCGCGAGCAGAAAACAGAATTATGGCTCGCCGCTCGGCGGCGCGTCGCTAAGAGCGTAGATCCGACATTTGACCTTGAAGATCGGCCCTTCCTCAACGTGCCGACTCCGGCGGGATCGGGCGCGCGCGCTGGGTCCTCGCCAGAGAGCATTAAGGATCCAAAATTGCGCGCTGAGTACCAAATCGCAGTTGCTCAGAATTCGGCAAAAGCTCAACGATACAATGATCAGTACTGGCTCAAGAGAAATGCGCCGCACTTCTACGAAGAAACAGAAAGATATCTTGTGAATGCATACTCCAGGGCACCTGCAGACTTGGCCCAAGTAGAGCGTTTGCTGTCTCAGTATGGTGACGACAGCGCACTGCGTGGCCGAATCCTCGAAGAACTTCGCGGGTGGAACACCCTTCGCTCGCCGAGACGATTTTGAATTTGTATTTTCTTGTCGGGGTGCCCCTCGTCTTATCACCCCACGGTGAATTACGAGAGTGGAATCCTCTCCGTGCGCCTCTTCGTCAAGCAAGAGTGTGGGGGACAAGAGTGTGGGGGAGGAGTGTGGGGGACAGAGTGTGGGGGACAGACGGGACGTTTTCTGCTACTTTGCCAACGTGGGGCGCTTGTCCACTCTCGCTGTAGTTAACATTCAGCACACCGAGACCCGGCGCAGCAATACGAGGCAGTTCCGTCGCACTTCCCAGAACGGGGAACTTTCCGTCTGTCCCCAGTTTCTGTCCAGTTTCTCGGGGATTCTCAACTCCAGACGTTGCCACGGCCTTCTGACTGCCGGCAAGTGCCCGGGCAGGCGCTCGCAGCCGTTCATAGACCACGCAAATCAAGCGATTTCACTTCTGCCTTCCCCGCGTTTATCAGCCTGTTAGATATTTAATTGACGCGATATAAAGTTAGGACTAGCATATTTGTCAAACTGGTTAGGCTCTCGTAAGCGGCCTGCGCCCTTCGGCACTTTTGAGGGAACCTCGCAAAGGCAGACATGAATCCAAGGGAACGCGCGCGACCAGATCACTACCGACGGTGAATCAAATCCGCGATGTTTAGCCTGAGGCAGGTCATCCTTTGCTTCCGGAGGTCGAATACCGTAAAACAAAGGAGAAGGGAGAAATGAAAAGTAAATTAAATACTCAAGCTATGCTCTCCTCGGTAATCAACATCGTACTGCTTGCCTTCCTGCTCGTTTTCCTATCGGGCGTCGTCGCAAAAGCCTGTGGCCCTCTGACTGCTGTCGGTTGCGATGTCAACTGTACAGAGCAAATAATAAACGATTGCCCCAATCCAGATACGCAAACCTGCGCTATTCGAAGTTGTGAGGTGTGCCCGCCTGGCTGCAATCACTGCCTTCGCAGTTGCATTACAACCCATATCTGCGGCGGATGTGTCCCAGGCATATTTCCCTGCGACGGACTAATGGAATGTTGCAAAAAATCATAAACGGAAGAAGACAAACATGAAACTATACAATTTTGCGGTTCCGATTGCCGTATTAACTATAGCCGGAATTGTCCATGCGATTCACTCACAATTGACTCCGAAACCACTCAGGCCGTTCGTAGTGACTAGCGTGATGAGCAGTCCGCGAGCGGGAAGTCCTTATCTTCGCACATCAACATTCATGCGAGCAGTCCGCGCTGATGGTTCTTGGGTAGAAATTTGGACAAGAAGCATCAACGGCCGAGACTCTTACGAGCGGAAGATCAACGATTACGAAGCAGGAGCATATACTATCGTTGAAGATCAAACCAAATCGATCGTTAGAAGCACTATTCCTGAAACGGAGTATCGCCACCGTTTGACAGCCGCAATTTCATGCCAAGGGCATCCTAGCGGAAAAATTTTAGGACTTGATGTTAACGAATTCGAGGATACATATCAGCTTAACGACAACCCTCAGGGCGCTGCTACGGTGGTCGTTAAGGACTGGCTCGCGCCCGACCTTGGATGCTTCGTTCTGCAAAAGCAAACCATTTGGACTCGAAACAGTGACGGAGTCTTATTGGTCGACACTAAAATAACTCCTATCGCCATAACGTTTCAGGCGGTTGACCAGTACTTTGAGATACCAACTTCCTATACTGAACGAACGAGAGAACAAGCGCGAGACCTATTAGAACAAGCCATCTCTAAATAGCTGGCAGGGCGCACCGGGTTAGTCGTTTAGCCGGGTGCCGGGTGCCCCCGGTGCCGGTTTTGTTGAGCGCGCTTGTGTGATTCGGATAAACGCTTGGAAGAGCAAATTACAAATTCGGAAGTGAGCGTTGCTAGTGCCCGAGTTGTGCCAGCTCAACCGGTCGACGCAACACTTTCTTGAAGTCTCCTCGCAGGAGTTTGAAATCCTATAGTTTTTCTTGAGTGTGGGGAGTGTGGGGAGTGTGGGGAGTGTGGGGGAGTGTGGGGAGTGTGGGGGACAGACGGGACGTTTTCTGCTACTTTGCCAACGTGGAGCGCTTGTCCACTCTCGCTGTAGTTAACATTCAGCACACCGACACCCGGCGCAGCAATACGAGGCAGTCCCGTCGCACTTCCCAAAACGGGGAACTTTCCGTCTGTCCCCAGCTTCCCCAGCTTCCCCCAGCTTCCGTCCTCGCTATCCTTCATTGTGGATGGGGGCCGCCCGCAAACATGCAGTCGGCTCAACCAACGATAAAAATGACGAAAGTGTCTCAGACAGGTAGCATCTCCCTGCAGATAAGCAACCCTTCTAAGGAACGCCTTCGCCTTTGGGAGGACTCGAATAGTTGGGGCGCGGCGCGTTGGCGAATCTTGCGGATCAGGAATGGACATGTCGACGTTTTGTTTCAAAATCCCAATCAGATATTTACAGTTAACATTCCCACGACCATCGAGATTGCACCTGAGGCATCCGCTGAGCGCATCCTGGACGTGAACGGCGGAAATTGGTGCGGGTTAGGTCACTGCTCCTCGTACAACGAGCGCGGGTTGGGTGGCAAGGAGGTCCGGTTCGACGCTGATGACATGATTGTTGTTATTTATGACGTTCCGCCGACAAAGGAGTCTCAAGACAACGGTGTTTGGCACGGTGTTGCTGCTGCATTTGGGACCGTCAAATGACAACAACGGGCGGGTGGCCGGGTGCCGGGTGCCCCAGGTGCCGGGTTTGCACCTGGGTGTTTTGACTCTCTTCCGCAGTCTGCGCTCCGTTCGCTCAAGCCTCGTCTCACTGTCTCACCAAACTTCAAATTTCCCGCCAACCCCTTCCATCTCCTCAACTTCCCCGCGTCTCATTCGAATGATAAGTACCCAGGTACTGTACCTTGACAGTAATCCATTTTCCTGCTATCATTCCCTATGTTTGCCCTGAGCCCCGAACGGTTTCGCACCCGCACTGCCCTCGCACGTCCCTCCGCAGGCCCTCCGCTAACCCAGTTGCCTGCCACTCTTACAAGCCATCTGCAAAGACCTGAAAAATCAGCTACTTTAAGTCTCGCATTTGCCACTCTTACGAGCCGCGTCAAGCATAAGTCCAGTGTTTGCCACTCTTACAAAAAACACCCGGGGTGGGGG
>Ga0070697_100000357_pt1 | contig 35807 bp, 31 predicted proteins | sample KBSK1501metaG_FD_65475 | JGI IMG/M metagenome (GOLD analysis project Ga0070697, IMG submission 65475) | Corn, switchgrass and miscanthus rhizosphere microbial communities from Kellogg Biological Station, Michigan, USA - KBS K1-50-1 metaG | ecosystem: Host-associated > Plants > Roots >...
TGTAGGGTCATCCTTCCGAGGATGACCGCTCCGCGCCCTTTCCGCCGCTCGATGAACCAGCTATCCTATTGCAATCTGTTTCGCGTGCGTGTTTCGAAAGCCCATGTCCACCTTCAACATCCAACAATTCGGCTGCCGCGCTACGCAAGCCGATGGCGCCGCCCTCGAACGCCAACTCCTTGACCGCGGTTGCACGCCCACTGCCGATCCTGCGTCTGCCGCAATCGTGGTCCTCAACACCTGCACAGTAACAGCCGCCGCCGACGCTCAAGCCCGCGATGCCATCCGAAAAATTCACGCGCAAAATCCTGCCGCTCAACTCATCGTCACCGGCTGCTACGCCCAGCGCGCCCCCGAAGAACTAGCCTCCCTTCCCGGCGTCTCTTGGGTTGTAGGCAATTCCCATAAACCCCAAATCCCAAATCTTGTCGATGCGCTCGCAACAAACTCGCCGCCTGAAGCGCCAACCAATCCGTCCGTCGGCACCTCCAACAATTTCTTCCCCGCCTCCGCCCTAATTTCTGATCTGCCCGTCCTATTCCATTCCTTTGTAGGGGCACGGCATGCCGTGCCCTCTCTTGGCAGCTTTCCTCATCCCATCGAAACGACCCATCGCGCGCAAATCCTGACTGCCAACATCTTCGACCACCCCGAATTCCTCTCCGCCCCCATCCAAGGTGGCGAATCCCATCACACCCGCCCCATCCTGAAAATCCAGGACGGCTGCAACTTCCGCTGTTCCTACTGCGTCATCCCTTTCGTCCGCGGCAAATCCCGCAGCCTCCCTCCAGACGCCGTCATCCGCGAAATCCAAACGCTCACATCGCCGCATCCGCCCGAAGTGGAGCAGACCTTCCTGCCTGTCTTCTCCTCTACCTCCTTTACCTCCTCTACTTCCTGTACCTCCTCCATCACCTCCGCCCGCGAAATCGTCCTAAGCGGCATCAATCTAGGCACCTACGGCCGTGACCTCTCCCCCCGCATAGAATTCATCGATCTAATCCGACGCATCCTCGGCGAAACTCCAATCGAACGCCTCCGCATCAGCTCCATTGAGCCCCTCGATGTCACCCAAGATCTCATCGAACTCTTCGCCGGCACCGACCGTATCGCCCAGCACTTCCACATGCCCCTCCAGTCCGCCTCAGACCGCATCCTCGCCGCCATGCACCGCTGGTACCGCGCCGAGCACTACGCCCGCCGCGTCGAACTCATCTACGACCGCCTCCCCAACGCCGCCATCGGCGCCGACGTAATCGCCGGCTTCCCCGGCGAAACCGAAGCCGATCACGCCGCCACCGTCGCCTTCATCGAGCGCCTCCCCTTCACTTACCTCCACGTCTTCTCCTATTCGAGCCGCCCCGGCACCAAAGCCGCCACCGCACCCGATCAAATCCCCGCGCCCACAATCAAGCGCCGCGCCCGCGAACTCCGCTCCCTAGCCGACCAAAAATCCGCCGCCTTCCGCCAATCCCAACTCAACCGCACCCTGCGCGTCCTAACCCTCCATCGCGACGAACACGCCGACGCCGACACCACTCCCGCCCTCTCCTCAAATTATTTGCGCGTTCAAGTCCCAGGAATTCTTCCGTCAAATCTCTGGCGAGATGTTGTCGTCACATCCGAAGAAGGGAACTACTTGGTAGGCGAATCTACATCAACTCTCTACGAATCCTCGGCGTACGGCCCTGGCCCCGACCGGGTCCGGGCGTCTCTGCGTTAGATTTTTCTTCTCTTTCTTTTTCCTTTCAACTTTTAACTTTCGACTTTCAACTCTCAAATATCACCTGCGCCAAAGCCTGCGCCTCCGTATGCGTAATACTCACTACAATCCTCTTCACCCCCAACTCCTCCGCAATCTTCCGCGCCTCTCCATCCAACCGAATCGTAGGCCGCCCGCCCTTCTCCCGCACCACCTCAAAATCCACCCACCGCACCCCGCGCCTCCATCCCGTTCCCAGCGCCTTCATAGCCGCCTCTTTCGCCGCAAACCGCCCCGCATATCGTTCATACTTATTCCGAAACCGCTCGCAATACTCCCTCTCCGCCGCCGTATACACCCGCCGCAAAAACGTCTCCCCATGCCGCTCAATCGCCGCCCGTATCCGCCCCACCTCCGCCAAATCCACTCCCATCCCAATAATCAAAGTCTCCCCTTGTAGGGGCACGATACATCGTGCCCTTCTTCGTTATAACCCGCCACCATCCTCAATCGCTCGACGACGTATGTTCTGGCGGCGGGTCTTTGGACCCGCGCCTTTCTCTTTTTCCTTCGCCTCATTACATCCTCATCGATTGCGGTCCTGTTATGCAAGCTCCCAAACCTCTCGCTAAAATTCCGCTCGATTCAAAAACATCGAAATTTCCCCCTAGCCTGCTATCCCAGCCCGTCATACCATCGTCCATACTAACGCGGGAGGAATCATGCACATCTGGCTCCAGGACTTTCGCTTCGCCTTTCGCATGCTTCGCAGGAACGCTCTCTCAACTATAGTGATCCTTGCCTCCCTGGCCATCGGCATCGGCGCCAATTCCGCCATTTTCAGCGTAGTCGACTCCTTATTGCTCCGCCCGCTCCCCTATCCGCAACCGGACCACCTCGCTGCCGTATGGCTGCATTCTCCCGCCATCGGTATTCTCCGCGACTGGCCCTCGCCAGGCCAGTACATTGACATCCAGAACGAAAACCATTCCTTCGAGCAAATGGCCCTCGCCCAGAGCCGCACCTTCGTGTTGACCGGCCGCGACCAACCGGAGCGCATCTTCGGCGCGCGCACGCAGTCCACCCTGCTCGAGATGCTCGGCGCAAAGCCTCTCCTCGGCCGTTTGCTTCTGCCAGAGGAGGACAAGCCCGGCAGTCCCGACGTCGCCGTTCTTACCGAGCGCGTCTGGAAACGCCACTTCAACGCAGACCCAGGGATTATCGGGAAGACCATCATCCTCAACAGTAAACCCTTCATCGTAGCGGGCGTACTGCAGAGTAGTTTCGCGCTTACCAACGAAGTGATGCCCTCGGAAACTCCCATGGACAAAATGGACATCTTTGCGCCCCTGCCCCTCGGAGCCGACGCCGTGAAGAACAGAGGCGACGAAAACTACAACATAATGGTGCGCCTAAAGCCGGGCGTCTCCGTGCAACAGGCGCAGGCCGACATCGATGTGATTGCCAGCCGCATCCGCGAAAAGGACAAGCGCGACGCCAGCTTCGGCATGCATGTGGTCAGTCTGCAAGAGCAAGTGGTCGGGGACGTACGCCGGGCGCTTTTCGTCCTGCTCGGGTCGGTCGGCTTGGTCCTCTTAATCGCGTGCGCCAACGTCGCAAATCTATTACTCACGCGTGCCGCAGGGCGCGAAAAGGAAGTAGCTATCCGCACAGCTTTGGGCGCGGGCTGGCAGCAGATTGCACGGCAACTGTTAACCGAAAGTGTTCTCTTGGGACTTCTAGGCGGTGCAGCCGGACTGCTCGTTGCGCAGCTGAGCATCTACTTGGTCCGCGCAATGAACCCCGGAAACATTCCGCGACTGGAAGACATTGCCATCAATAGCGCGGTCCTGCTGTTCACCTTTGGCGTCTCCCTCGCCACCGGAATTCTCTTCGGTATTGCACCTGTGTGGCGCGCCATCAAGGTGGATTTGAACGTTTCGCTCAAAGCCGGTGGCCGCAGCGGACAGAGCGACGGTGGTTTGCACGTGCGCCGCCACAGTTTGCGGGGCTTGCTGGTTGTTTCCGAGCTGACTCTTTCCTTGATGCTCTTGATCGGAGCTGGCCTCCTGATTCGCAGCCTCGTGCGATTGCAAAGCGTGCCGCCCGGGTTCACCACCGACCATGTGCTGACCATGGAGGTAGCCGCCGCCGGCAAGAAATACCAGGACGATAAAGACCATAAGCCAATCATCAATTTCTACAAGGAAGTCGAGAGCCGCGTCGCCCACCTGCCAGGCGTAGTCGCTGAGGGACTGGTTTCCGCACTCCCGCTGACCGGTGAGGCAGGTTGGGGAGGCATCAACGTGGAAGGCTACACTCCGCCCCCGGGGCAGGAGTTGCAAGCGGATCAGCGCATCGCCAGCACGGATTATTTTCGAACGATGCAGATTCCTCTGCGCAAGGGCCGATTTTTCACCGAGGATGATACCGAGGACAAACCGCAAGTCGTGATCATCGACGAGAAATTCGCGCAGCGCTTCTGGCCGGACAGCGATCCCATTGGAAAACACCTGTGGTTCAACCCCAAAAAGCCGATCACCATCGTGGGCGTCGTGGGTCTGGTCAAGCAATACGGCTTGGAGACGGACGGCAAGATCGCGACCTACTTCCCGCAACAGCAGCAGCCCGATCAGAGAATGTTCTTGGCGGTGCGCACCTCGTCGGAATCTGCTGGACTATCTTCCGCTGTCGTAAGCCAAATCCATGCTGTCGATCCCGACGTCGTTGTTTACGGAATCCGCGCGATGCAAGACCGCTTGTACGATTCGCTGGCGCGCCAGCGCTTTTCGAGCACCATGCTCGCCGCCTTCGCCTCCTTCGCGATGTTGCTGGCCGCTGTGGGCCTCTACGGCGTGATGTCCTACCTCGTCACCCAAAGTACTCGCGATATCGGAGTCCTCATGGCCCTCGGCGCGCGCTCCGGTGACGTCATCAAGCTCGTATTGCGCCAAGGCATGGAACTCGCCGCTATCGGGATCGTTGCAGGTCTAGCTGGCGCGGCTCTCCTGACTCGCGTGATGGCCAGCCTGCTATTCGGCGTAAGCACCACCGATGCTGCCACCTTCAGCGCCGTAGCCGCCCTTCTGGCCGCCGTCGCCTTCGCCGCTACCATCATCCCCGCCTGGCGCACCACCCGCGTAGATCCAGTAGTAGCCCTCCGCGAAGAATAGCTGTGAGCGCGCAGCCGCTTTTGCCGCGAAACGCCCCGCATACCTCTCATACTTGTTCCTCAACCGCTCGCAATGTTCCCTCTCCGCCGCCGCATACACCCGCCGCAAAAACGTCTCCCCGTGCCGCTCATTCCGAGCGCTTGCGAGGAATCTGCTTTTTGTGCTCTTCTCTATGACCTCTGTGCCTTCAAGGAATTCGGCGTAAAATCTTCTGTCTTTTCTGCCCACGCCCTGCCTGCGATTATACTTACACAATCATGGCTTCCGTGAAATCATCTCGCCCTAAACGCAAATCGCGTGCGCCCCTCGCATGTACCGAAAAAAAAATCCGTGACCTCCGCATCCTCCAAGTCCCCGCCTTCTCCAAACTCCCCTGGCTAATCCACGCTTTCAGCACGCGCCCCGGCGGCATCAGCCCCCTCAACAACGAAAAAGTCCTCAACCTCGGCTTCACCGACTGGGACACCCGCGAAAACGTCCAAGAAAACCGCCGCTGCTTCCAAACCGCCGTAGGTGCACCCGATCTCCCGCTTATCAGCCTAAAACAATTCCACTCCGACGTAATCCATCTCTTCGACTCCGCCCCCTCCGCCCCCTGTCGCGGCGACGCCAGCCTCACCAACCGCCCCGGCCTCCTCCTGGCCATCCAAACCGCCGACTGCGTCCCCATCCTCCTCGTCGACCCCAAAAAACGCGCCGTCGCCGCCATCCACGCTGGCTGGCGCGGCACCCTCGCCCGTATAGCCGCCAAAACCATCGGCAAAATGCAAATGCATTTCGGCACCAACCCGCGCGATCTCTTGGCCGCCATCGGCCCGAGCATCGGCCCCTGCTGTTACGAAGTCGGCACCGAAGTAGCCACCCAATTCCTCTCCCAATTCCCGGACGCCCCCGGCTATTTCGACGAATTCCGCACCGGCGACGAGCCCAACCCCATCCAGTGGCTCAACATGATGCCCCCCGGCCACCAACCCCCTCCCAAAGGCGTCCTCCTCGACCTCCGCAAAGCCAACCGCTCCCAACTCCTATCCGCCGGCCTCCGCCCCCAAAATATCCACACCATCGACCTCTGCACCGCCTGCCGCCCCGACCTCCTCTTCTCCTATCGCAAACAAGGCCCCCAATCCGGCCGCCTAATGTCCCTCATCGCCATCCGGCCCTAAAGTGGCACAAACTTCAGTCTGTGCGTTCGAGCCTGGCTCACCTTTCCCATTTTGGTCCTTGACAAATAGTTACTTCAGGTGTATAAACAATACTAGGTAACACTGTGGGTTTTCTTAGTACCGCCAGCATCCTGCTGGCGTTTTTGCTTTCTGATGTCCCCACGTTGGCTAAAGTGTTTGTCTGCAACACTTACGAAGCATCAAGCGATTTGCACAATTCCAGTGCAATTTCGTCCAAGCAAGTTATTTAGAATCAACACTTGCAAAGCTGATACAAAACAAACAACTTTATCTTCCTTTAGAATGAACACTTACGAAAAACATAGGGGGAGGGTCCCCCGGCCATACATGCCAATGCTCTACCTGTAGCCTACAGCCGGAGGCTGCGCGCCCTCAATCTGCGTCAGCGCCAATTGACCGCAAGCCGCCATCACGTCTCGTCCCCGCGAATACCTCACAAACGCAGGTATGCCCCGATCGACCAGAATCCGGCGAAACTCTTCAATCGCCTCTGCGGAAGACTCCCGGTACGGCAATTCGCCCGGATTCCACGGAATCAAATTCACTTTCACGCTCTTCAGCGGCCCCAGCAGCCGCACCACTCGCCGCGCATCTTCGGGCGCGTCATTTACTTCGCCCAACATCACATACTCAAAGGTCAGGTGTTCCCACGGACGCAAGGGATATTTCTTGCAAGCGTCGAGCAACACGCTCAGCGGATACTTTTTATTGATCGGCATCAACGCGTCGCGCTGCTCGTCATTCGACGCATTCAAAGAAATCGCCAGCTTCGGCCGCACCTTTTCCAGCCCCAGCCGCTCAATCCCCGGCACGATCCCGCTCGTCGAAAGCGTCACATGCTTCGGCGAAATCCCCACGCCTTCCGGATCCAGCAAAATCCGCAGCGCCGCCATCACCGCATCAAAATTCAAAAGCGGCTCGCCCTGTCCCATCAAAACAATATTCGTTTGCGGAGCAAGCTGCTCCTTGTGCTCCTCCAGGGGCAACAATACCTGCGCCAAAACTTCCCCCGCCGTCAAATTCCGAATCAACCCAAGCTGCGCCGTCAAACAAAACTGGCAATCCACCGCGCACCCCGCCTGCGTCGAAACACAAATCGTCTGCCGCCCCTCGCTCGGCATGAACACCGCTTCAACGGATGCAGCTCTAAGCGGCTTTCTACTCTCCGTGTCCTCTGCCAGCGAGAACAAATACCGCACCGATCCATCACTCGAAACAAACCTCTGTTTTACGACCGGCATAGTAACCGTCGCTTCCGCAGCAAGCCTTTCTCGCAAACTCGCCGGCAAATTCGTCATCTGCGCGCAGTCAAACTTCCTCTCCGCATACAACGCGTGGTATATCTGTCCCCCGCGATACGCAGGCTCTCCCATCCCCACGCACACCTCGCGCAGTTCCTCTTTCGATTTTCCCAGCAATTCCATCAGAATCCGCGTCTGCTCTCCTCGCCATCTTCATCATCCCATCTCACATCTCTGGAACCAAGCTTCGCCCCGCCCATGCCGCGTTTGCTCCGTTCCTTTACGTCCTTTACGTCCTTTACCTCCTTAACCTCCTTCTCTCGCGCTATAATTCACATGGAACTCGCCAATCCCACGGAGGCGCCATGCCAAAACAACTCGCCGTCGAACAGCTCGCCATCGCCGACTGGGTTAAGGGCCTCGCCGCCATCCCCGAGCGCGACTTCTCTCTCGAAAACGTCCAGGACTACATCCTTCACCACGCCGTACGCCCCGAGAGCCTCGAAAAATATTGCTTCTTCTCCAAGGGCAACTACACCCGCAATCTCATTTTCAAAAACGATCTCTTCGAGTGCATGACCATCTGCTGGGAAATCGGCCAGCACAGCCGCATCCACAATCATCGCGATCAAAACTGCTGGATGTCCGCTCCCATCGGCCGTCTGAAAATCCAGAATTTTCGCGTCGAACAAAAAGACGCCGCCTGCGGCACTTGCAAAATCGTTCCCACGGAAATCTACGAGATGGACGGCGCTCATCCCGTTCACGTCAATCCCCTCGAACCCGTTCATCAAGTCCTGAACTTGCCTGAATTCAATCAACGCGCAGTCAGCATCCACGTCTACTCCAAGCCGTTCGACAGTTGCGAAATCTATCAGCGCGAAAAAGGCACTTACGGCGACGTCCCGCTCCACTACACCAGCGAATACGGCAAGCTCCACCCCGACGAAAAGCTCCTTTAACATTTTCGTGACTCTGGCTTCAGCTTGTGGGCCTCCACCAGCCGTCAGCAACGAGAATTGCGCCATTCGTCCACGATCTTTGATTGTAAGTAACTGTACATAAAGCCGTTATCCCGCACGCGGCTTCCGTTTCTCTCCAGCAGCCGCCTGTGTCACAATTGGCTATGGCTACCGCCACGGAAACGCGTGACATCCAGAAGCACGTTCTCGGCAATGGCCTCGTGGTCATCACCGAGACCATGTCCCACGTCCGTTCCGTCTCTGTCGGCGTTTGGGTTCGCAACGGCTCTCGCCGCGAAGTCCCGGAAGAAAACGGCCTCGCGCATTTCATCGAGCACATGGTTTTCAAAGGCACCGAGCGCCGCTCCGCGGAAGCGATCGCCCGCGAAATGGATTCTGTCGGCGGCATGCTCGACGCTTTCACCTCGAAAGAGCAAATTTGTTTTAACGCCAAAGTGCTCGACGACCATCTCCCCATCGCCTTTGACGTTATCGCCGATCTCGTGCTTCGTCCCAAATTCGATTCCGGCGACGTAAGAAAAGAACGCCAGGTCGTCCTCGAAGAAATCAAGATGGATTTGGACAATCCCGAATATCTACTTCATGACATTTTCACGCGCGGCTTTTGGCCCCAGCATTCTCTCGGCCGCCCCATTCTCGGCACGCCGGAAACCGTCCGCGGCTTTAACCGCGAACACCTCGTCGAGCGCTTCCGCGACTGGTTCGCGCCCGATCATCTGGTGATCACCGCGGCGGGAAACGTCACGCACGAAAAAGTTTTGGATCTCGTCCGGAGCGAGTTCGGCGATCTTCGTCCCGCGCGCACGCTGGAAGATCACACTGCTCCCATGACAAAAGCACCCATTCATCTCGAAGCCAAGCGCGACCTCGAGCAAGTGCATCTGTGCATCGGTGTCCCCTCGCTTCCACTCGGCCACGAGGCGCGCTTCGCCGCCGCCGTCCTCAATAATCTTCTTGGAGGCGGCATGTCCTCGCGCCTCTTTCAAAACATTCGCGAAAAAGAGGGCCTCGCCTACGCCGTCTTCAGCGAACTCACGCCCTATTCGGACGCGGGCATGTTCACCGTCTACGCCGGCACCGCAAAAGAAACCGTCGGCCAGGTCATCGACCTCACCATCAAGGAATTTCGCTCCATGAAGGAATCGCCCGTCAGCGAAGAAGAGCTCACGCGCGCCAAGAACCACCTCAAAGGTTCGCTGATGCTTTCGCTCGAATCCACCAGTTCGCGCATGTCGAATCTGGCCCGGCAGGAACTCTACTTTGGCCGGTTTTATTCTCTCGACGAAATCCTGGCCTCTATCGAAACTGTCACGCTCGCCGAAGTCCAGTCCCTGGCCCACGATTTCTTCCGCCCCGACCAAATCGCCGTCACCGTCCTGGGCCCCCTAAACGGCTTCACCCTCGACCGCTCCCGACTCAACTGCTGAGGGGCGTGCCGGTTCAATTGGTTTTCACTTTTTCCTGGAAGGCTTTTTCGTCGATTGTGCATTGACGAGGCCCCGCGGCTCTGCCATGATTCTGAAAATTCGTTTATGTGATATTTTGTAGTGTAATCGAGGGCAAAGCGATCGGCTTGCGGGTTTCCATACTGGCGTCAGGCAGCTCGGGCAACATCACCCTGCTCGAGACGCAGCGCACCCGACTCCTTGTGGACTGCGGCCTCGGAAAACGCGAAACGCTCGCGCGGCTCGCGGCCATCGAACTGAGCGTCGACCGCATCGACGGTATCCTTATCACCCACGAGCACACCGACCACTGCAACGGCCTTCCGCAAATGCTCGGCCTTTGGAAAGCTCCGCTCTACGTCACGGAACCCACGATGGGCGCGCTTCGCCGCACGCTTCCAGACACCTTGGATAAACGCCTCAGGGGCGTGGAGGCAATTCAGGCGGGGCAGAGCTTCCTGGTTGGGGACATTGATGTTCATGCTTTTCAAATACCGCACGACGCTGCCGACCCCATCGGCTTCACGTTTCGCACCAATGGCACAAAGATGGCTTTAGTAACCGACCTCGGGTACATGCCCAACCACGTCAAGGTCCATCTTCGGGATTGCGATTGCGTTGTCTTGGAGTCCAATCACGATCTAGACATGCTTAAAGTGGGTCCATATCCTTGGGTCGTTAAGCAGCGCGTCCTTTCTCGCACCGGCCATCTTTCCAATCACGCGGTCAGTGAATACCTTGCTGATCCCGATGGCTTCGATGCCCGCGCCCGCTATCTCGTCCTTGCACATCTATCGCAAGAAAACAACAATCCCTACACCGCAGAAATCTCTGCCAAGGAAGCGCTCGACCGCCGTCCCGCCGAATGCGCCTTTCACGGCGAGTTGCTGATTGCTTCGCAGGAAAAGCCGCTCAAGCCGCTCGAACTCTAGCAATTTTCTCGATACGACGTATTTGAAATTCCGTTCGCTTTTTCTCGCGCGCTCCTCTACACTATTTTCGTTCTTGGTAGAGGTGCGGAGGCCATGAGTAGCCCGGTGAGCAGTTCCGATCAGCTTCGGACACCGCGGCAAAAGGGGCTCGCGAGTTGCACTCCGCCGAAATCGCAGCGGTAGCTGTCGCCGCCGCGGTTGGGGAACAGGTCTAAGGCCTGTCCACTGTCATCCGTTTAGATGGCCGCATTGCGGCCAGTGCTAAAGCCGGATGGAGCGCTATCGAGAGGCAGCAGCCTCGAGCAATTCCGTCGCGGTTCCTTCCTTTCGCTTCGCTCCTTCCAGAAATAACCGGTCCGAATGAATCTTTTCGAACTTACGCGCGCGCTCGTGGATATCGAGTCGACGACCAACCACGAGCAAAACGTGGCCGACTTTTTGTTCGCGCAACTGTCCATTCTCGCGGCGCGCACTTCGGGCTGCCTCGAACGCATGGCGGTCGAGCCGCATCGTGACAATATATTTGCGTGCTGGGGCGAGCCCATCGTCACGCTTTCGACGCACATGGACACCGTCCCGCCTTTCTTCCCCTCTCTCGAAGACGCCGAATGCATCTGGGGCCGCGGCTCGTGCGACGCCAAAGGCATCATCGCCGCGATGGTTGCCGCCGCGGAAAAACTTCTCGACTCCGGCGCGACAAATTTCGGACTTCTCTTCGTGGTGGGCGAAGAGCGCAACAGCGCCGGCGCAAAAGTCGCGGCCGTTAATCCGCGCGGCGCGCGCTTCCTCATCAACGGCGAACCCACTGAAAATCAGCTGGCGCTCGGCTCGAAGGGGGCGCTTCGCTTCGAAATTACAGCGCATGGAAAGCTTGCTCACTCCGCACATCCGGAGCTCGGCCACTCCGCCATTCACTGTCTGCTTGATGTCTTACGCGCGATTCGCTCTATCCCGCTGCCGGAAGATCCGCTCCTCGGCCAGAGTACTCTGAACATTGGAGTCATCGGCGGCGGCCGAGCTCCGAATGTCGTTGCTGACTACGCGCAAGCGGAAATTATGTTTCGCACCGTCGGTGACCCGGCGGAAATTCGCCAGGCCGTTCTCGCAGCCGTTGCAGGACGCGCGGAAGCACGCGAAGTCCTGCACACTCCCGCGGTACGTCTCGCGGGGTTCGACGAGTTGCCCACCACGGTCGTCGCTTTCACAACGGACATTCCCACATTCAACGGCGCCTGGGGCCAGCCATTCCTCATTGGTCCGGGCAGCATTCATCTGGCGCACACCGCCGAAGAGCGCATCCCGAAAAAACAATTGTCGGATGCCGTCGACATTTATGCGCGAATGGTCAAACAGCTTCTGGCCACTGGAGCCGCCGAAGCATGAGCTTGAACCTCGCCATCGTCGGCTACGGAAAAATGGGCAAGCTCATCGAGAGGCTTGCACCGGAATATGGCTTTGAAGTGCGCGCAAGGTTTTCCGGCGGCGACAAGCGAGGCGGGGCAGGACTCTCGCACGAAACTCTGCGCGGCATTGACGTCGCCGTGGAGTTCAGCACGCCCGAAGCGGCCCTGGAAAATATTCGCCGTCTCGCTGTTCTTGGTGTCAACTCCGTCGTCGGTACCACCGGCTGGTTCGAACAGCTTCCCGTCGCGCGCGAAGCGGTCCTCCATGCGAAGTCCGGGCTCGTTTGGGCAGCGAATTTTTCCGTCGGCGTGAATCTTTTTCTGCAAACGGTTGCGCACGCCGCCGCTCTTTTCGCCAAGCATCCCGAGTACGAAGCCTGGGGCTGGGAAATCCATCATTCCGCGAAAAAAGACGCGCCGAGCGGCACGCTGAAAATACTCGCCGAGGAAATGCGCGCCGCGGGTTACACGCGGCCCGTCAGTCTCAGTTCGAGTCGCGCAGGCGCAATTCCCGGCACGCACGAGATCGGCTTTGATTCCGCCGCCGACACCATCACGCTGCGCCACACGGCCCGCAGCCGCGACGGATTCGCGCGCGGCGCGTTGCAGGCGGCGCGCTGGATTGCGGGCAAAAACGGTTTCTATGAGTTTAAGGAGATTGTGGGGGAGTTAAGTTGACGATTCGCGTTCGCGGCATGCGGCAAGAAGCTACCCGATTGTGTTTTCGGATGTTCGACGTTCAAACGAAGAAGGAGAAACAGTATGTTTACAGGTACAGGCACTGCGCTCGTCACTCCATTTCGGCGCGATGGTTCGCTCGACGAACCCACGCTACGCGCGCTGATTAAGCGCCAGATCGATGCGGGGATCGATTTTCTGGTGCCATGCGGCACGACGGGCGAAAGCCCCACGCTGACGCAGGAAGAGCATCTGCGCGTCGTTGAGCTCGCCGTCGAAATCGCCAAGGGACGCGTGCACGTTCTTGCAGGCGCGGGCGGTTACAACACCGCCGAAGTTATCGCGCTCGCGCGCGAACTCGCCGAAATCGGCGCGGACGGAATTCTTTCCGTCACGCCTTATTACAACAAGCCGACGCAGGAAGGCCTCTTTCAACATTACAAAGCCATCGCCGAAGCGATCGCACTTCCCATCGTTGTCTATAGCGTGCAAGGCCGCACGGGCGTGAACGTCGAGCCCGCAACGGTGCGGCGTCTCTCCGTTATCGAGAACATCGCCGGCATTAAGGAGGCTTCGGGTAACATCTCGCAGATGGCCGCGATCCTCAACGCCGTCCCGGACGACTTCATCGTGCTCAGCGGCGACGACGCCATCACTCTGCCCATCATTTCGCTTGGTGGACGCGGCGTGATCTCCGTGGTCTCGAATGAAATTCCCGCGGACATGGCGCGCCTCACGCGGCTTGCTCTCCGCGGCGATTTTCAGGCTGCGCGACAAATTCACCGCCGCGTGCATCCTCTGATGGAGATAAACTTCGTGGAATCGAATCCCATTCCCGTGAAGGCGGCCATGGCGCAAATGGGTTTGCTCGAAGCGGTGTGGCGTCTCCCGCTGGTTGCGCCAAAAGCGGAGAGCGAAGCGCGCATTCGCGCCGTGCTGGAATCGCTTGAGCTCGTTGAGGGAGTACATGCTGCCGCAGCAAATTGAGCGCCTCTTTGACGAGCCTCCGGCTCAGTACAGCGAAGAACATTTCCGGCTCTTCCAGGAATTCAAGGAGGCCCTAAATCGCGGCGAAGTTCGCGCGGCGGAGCCGGACGCCGCTTCGCCGACGGGCTGGCGCGTCAACGCCTGGGTGAAAAAAGGGATTCTGCTCGGGTTTCGCATGGGCGCGGTCGTCGACATGTCCGTCGATCCCGCGCGCCAGCCGTTCATCGACAAGTCCACGTATCCGGTTCGCGCCGTCACGCCCGCCGACGGCATCCGCATCGTGCCTGGCGGATCGAGCATTCGCGATGGGTCGTTCATCGGGCGCGGCGTCGTCTGCATGCCGCCGATGTTCGTCAACGTGGGAGCGTACGTCGGCGATGGCACGATGATTGATTCGCACGCGCTGATCGGCAGTTGCGCGCAAATCGGCCGCAACTGCCATATATCGGCTGGCTCTCAGATTGGCGGCGTGCTCGAACCGGTGGGAGCAATGCCTGTCATCATTGAAGACGACGTACTTGTGGGAGGGAATTCCGGCGTTTATGAAGGAACCGTCGTGAAGCGCCGCGCGGTTCTCGGCACCGGTACGATTCTGAATCGCTCGATTCCTGTCTACGATTTGGTGCGCGACGCGGTGTACACCGCGAGCGAAACTTCGACGGGCGAATCCTTGCCGCTCGTCATCCCTGCCGCAGCGATCGTCGTTCCCGGCTCGCGCGCCGTTACGCATCCGGTCGGCGCCAAACACGGCCTCAGCCTGCAATGCGCCGTCATCGTCAAGTACCGCGACGCCAAAACCGACTCACGCATCCAGCTCGAAGATCTTCTCCGGTAATTGGCCCAAAGCATTCGTCAGTGCACGACAGCAAGGAATTTTAGCTGTCCGGCTTGATCAGCGTGACGCGGCGCCGGCGGGTCGCAATGTTTCCAGGGGGAGGCAGCGGAGTGCAGCTTTTGTTTTTCGACATCCGCCGGTATTACCGACAATCAATCGGTTGCAATAGCAATTCTGGCTCTTGGTGGGCCGGGAGTCATTTTGGTTCTCCGACAATTTAATGGGAGCAAATTGCGCGTCGTCTTCATGCGGGCAAAGTGTTAGCCTTCAGAATTGTCGTGGGCCACTGGACTCGCTTTCGCTTGCTGACAGGAATGTCCTTCCTGGCGGGACTGACTGGCGGCCTGGTTTGCGCGCAGGAGCCGCCGGCTCCTCCTCAGCAGCCGCCCGCTGCATCTGCGCCGTTGCAGCAGGAAGCCTCGAAGAATGCGGCAACGCCATGCGTTCAGCCGGCACCCATGGTGCGGCTAGAAGATTACGACGGACCGCTGAAGAAGGTGGTGGGGACGTTTGCGCGGCCTCTGGAACGGAAGGCTGTGCCGCTCTCACGTTACAGACCCGGCGTGAAATTATGCACGCTCGACCTGAAAGATAAATTCGCCTTGTTCGTCGAGGACTCGTTTGACCCGGTGACGTTTCTCGGCACCGGTTTCAACGCGGGGATCGACCAAGCCCAAAACGCGGACCCCAGCTATGGGCAGGGGGCTCAGGGATATGGCAGGCGCTTTGGCGCTGAGTTCGCTGGTCAGGCGTCTTCGAGGTTTTTTAAGGACTTTGCGTATCCTTCGATATTTTCGGAGGACCCGCGCTACTACCGGCTGGGGAACGGCCCTACCGGGAGGCGTCTGTTCCACGCAGTGGAGCACGTGGTCGTCGCTCAACGCGACAATACCAAGCGCATGTTCAATTTTTCCGAATGGCTGGGGACGGCGAGCACGGTCGTGCTGAGCAATACATATCACCCGGACAACCAGCGCGGCTTCGCTTCCGCTGCGCAGCGGGCGGGTTACAGCATGATTCAGGACGTGGGTTTCGACGTGCTCCGCGAATTTTGGCCGGAGGTCTCCCACCTACTCAAGCTTCCCTTCCGCGGAGAAAGGGACCTGGTGAGCCCCGACTCGAATCCGGTCACAAAGTAAGCCGTTGTGGCCCTCTCCAAGTAGCATTGTGAACCGAATGCAGGCCACTCCCCGAATTGAACAGGAGAAATAACTGCGTGCGGCCATTGCCTCGTGGCAAGCCTTAATATTCCCGCCACGATTTTCGAGTTTCCTTTTTAGCGCGACAGCACTTGCTCAAAGAATTCGAGCGCGCGGGGATCGTTCGATTGGCCCAGCCAGAACATGGCTTGCTTGCGCACCTCGCGGTTGCGATTTGTCTTGGCAACTTCGATGAGTTTTGGGACGCCCTCGTCTTTCGGCATCTGGCTCAGCGCAAAAACTGCTTTCTTTTTTACATCGGTGTCGGGATCGTTTTCGATGGCGCCGGTGATTGCGCCCATGGCTTTTTGTCCGGCTTTTTGCGCCAGCCAGAAGAGCGCTTGCCCGCGCACATGGGAGCTCTCGTCTGCTTTCGCCATTCGAATCATTTCGTTCAACGCTTCGGGCTCGTGGCTTACGGAAAGCGCGAATGCCACCTGCGAGCGGACTTCCGGGCTGGGATCGCTCTTCGCCATTTTTTGCAGCATGAGCTCACCGGCTTTTCCTCGCGCGGCTCCGAGCCAGAAGGAAGCATGCTTGCGCAATTGCTCCGGCTGATCGCTGGCGACGAATGATTCGAACGCGCGGTCTGCTGACGGATCGGCATGCAACGCAATCGCGGATAACGCGCCTTGGCCGATCTCATGCCGGCCATGTCCTTCGAAAGTTGCTTTGTGGACGAAATCCGCGAGCAATGCCACGCTTTCCGCGGGCTTCACGCCGGTCAGCCAGATAAACGGCAGGCCGCCCGCGTCCAGCGTGCAATTCTCGGAAGCCTCGCGAATTCGCATCACTTGATTGCTTTCCAGCCGGAAAAGCACCACAAGCTGCCGCGAGCCTTCGAGTTTCACCGTGCCGCTTTGTTCGTCTTTCTTCGAACTCGTGCTCGTCATGCCATTTTCTTTTTCGAGCCGGCACGTTCCACAGCTGCCGTATCCGTCGTTGTAGTTTCCGCAGCATACCGTGCGGTCGCCCGCAGTTTCGGCAACGCTGTAGCCTACCCACTCCGGCATTTCCGCTTGCACTTCGATGTCGCGAAGCGTGTCCGCAAGAGAGGCGGTCACCGCCCGCGTCTCCATTTTCGCGTTCAACACTTGCGGCGCTTCAGCCGTTTGTCCTGCCGTCAACGTCCCGGCTGCGAGAAGCGCCACCATCAAAACCGTCTGCCCGATTAAGATACTGCGCCACGTCTTCATATCCATTTCACCCCAGCTTCTACTTTTGCAGCTCCTCACGAGTCACCAGTCACGAATCACTTCTCTTACTTCTGCAGAATCTCCATCAAATAATCGTTGCCCTCTTTTGAATTCATCAGCGCAAGCTTGGAGACGGCCGTCTTCTTCAACTCCGGATCCTTCTCGCTTCGCGCGATGGCAACCAGCGCATGCGCATTTCCTTGAATGAAGAGTGCGTTAAGCACCGTCTCCTTGTTCTCCCGGTCGGTTTCCTTGGCGTAGATTGCGGGCAGCGCCTGTCGCGCGTCTTCCGAGCCGATCAAGCCCAGGTTGTGGATCGCCGTGCGGCGAAGGTCCGGGTCCTTCTCTCCCTGCGCCGCCTCCGACAGGAATTTTGCGTCGCCAGAAAGGAAGAATGCCTGCAGAATGCCTTTTTTCACTTCAGGCGCAGTCTCGGCCGCATAAAGCTGTCGCAGTTCCTCCGGTGCGTGAACGAGTCCGAGCTGCCGAATTGCGTCGGCGCGCAGCGACGCATCCTTTTCCCCCTTCGCGGCGGCAAACAGATGTTCCTTGTCGCCGCCGATCATGTAGCTGCGAAGGATGGCGCGCTTGACGGACGGATCGCTCGTGGACGCGTAAATTTCCGCAAGCGTTTGCCGGGACTGTTGCCCGCCGAATAATCCCAGGTATTCGACGGCCTTGCGTTGCAGGTCCGGATTGCTCTGTCCTTTCGCGATTCGTCCCAGAATCTCGCGCGATTGCGCCGAACCGCTCTGCGCAAGTACGAACATGGCTTTCGACTTTTCCTTTGGCGTGCCGGGACCGTTCAGCACTTTTTCGAGAAGCGGCATGGCTCGCTGCGGATCGCTGTTCATCAGCCCCTGAATCGCCAGCATCTTCAATTCTTCGTCCGGTTGAGATTCAGGGTGCGCGGGCTGCCCGGTCGATTGCTTCACTTCGATCTCCAGCGCTCCCGCATCCTTGATCCAGCGGCTTTGCGGAAACCGTTTTTTCATGTCGGCGATGGTCGCCAGCGCTGAGTCTCTCTTCCCCAGCTTGTTTTCCGCATAGGCTTTCCAATAGAGCGCTGCATCCGTCTGTGGTCCGTTCATCTCTACCAGCTGGCTGAATTTATCGGCGGCCCGGTCATACCGGTCTTCATCCAGCGCTTCGCGCCCTTCGTCATAAAACTCGTCGAGCCGCTCCAACCGTTCTTGCGCGCGGTCGCGCTTCTCCTGTTCACGATCGCGCGCCTCTTCCTCGCGGTCGCGTTTCTCTTGCGCGCGATCACGCGCCTCTTGCTCCCGATCCTGGCCGTCCTGCTCCTGCCACGATTCCGCGGATTCGCCCGGGCTGCCGTGGGCCGCTGCAGGCCTCGCCGGCCGCGGCGCGCTTAGAAGAGCCGCCGCTATCATCCAAATTGTCATCACTCTGCTTGTACGAACTCCGGTGCTCATGCCTTGTTCCTCTCTCTTTTTTCCGATCCCGTCGCTGCTGGCGCGGAATTCGTCGTCTTCTGCTTTTCTTGTAATTCCTTGCCAACCACTCGAACTTTGAACAAAATTCCGTGCGCCTCGATGCGCTTTTGCAACGATTCCAGTTTCGCGGGCGTGAGTTCGTCCGGGCTGTGCGCCACATCCAGCAGCACGCGCTCGAGGTCATCCAGCACGCTGGCCAGCGCCGCATCGCCTTCCTGTTTGGCCGTCTCGCGGTACAACCTGTTTGCATCCAGCAAATCTTCCGCGCGCTTCTGCTCCGCCGAGATATTGATCTGCTTTTGTCCGGGATTTTCCGGCGCGGCGTTCGCCAGTTCCATCAGCACCATTTCCGATTTTCCCAGGTGGTCACCAACGGCAACCACCAAAACTCTTTGCCGGACCTGCGCGACGCTGGCAGCGGGTGTTCCGGGGTCAGGCTTCTTTGTCCAGCGCCCTGCAATAAACGCGGCCATCACGAGGGCCGCCATCGCTCCGATGGCTACCCAACGGCGCGGTTCGAACCACGCACTCCAACCACGCCCGGCTTTTTCCGGCAGCCGCGGCGCGATCTGTTGCCACACCGTGCGCCCATACTCCGGTCCACGTTCGGGGACCGGGAAATTGTCCAGTGCAGCGAGGACAGCTTCGATGCGCTCGAGTTCAGCGCGGCAGGCCGTGCAGCCCGTCAAATGTTCGGCAATCGCTTGGCGTTGCGTAGGCTCCCCCTCCCGATAAGCAATCAATTCTTCTTCTGTCAGATGTTTCATAGTTCCGTTCCCTTGGTCTCCGGCGCCGCTCCCGCCGCTTTTGCTTGCAGCGCGCCCCGCGTTCCCACGTAGGGCTCCAGCGCCCGGCGCAATTTCTGCACCGATCGGAAAACCGTGTTTTTCGCCGCGCTCGTCGTCGATTTCAGCACTGCGGCGATCTCTTCAATCGCGCAGCCCTCCCAATGGCGCATTACGAACGCCGTCCGCTCCGAGGAGCTCAACTCTTTGAGGGCTTCTTCCATTTTTTTCCTCAGCTCGATGTTCATCGTCAGCCGGTCCGGAGTCGGCCGCTCATCGAGCGCCAAGTCCAAAGGATCCTGCTCGTGCTCTTCCGCCAAGCGGCTCGGCGTGCTGCGGCGCGCATCCTCGCTGCGTTTTTGGCGCATGCGGTCAATCGCGTAATTCGCCGCGATGCGGTAAGCCCAAGTCCCAAAATTCGCGCGCGATCCGAACTGCCCGAGGTTCCGGTAGGCCCGCAAAAAAGCCTCCTGAACCACTTCCTCGGCGTCTTGCTCATTTCCCGTCATGCGGTACGCCAGACGGAATAGCTGCTGGCTGTGCCTTTCGACCAGCCCGCGAAAGGCATCGCGCTCGCCGGCGAGCGTGCGCTCAACGGCGATGGCATCGCTCTCTCGGGCCGCGTTCTGGGCTGCTTCGCGGTCTTGCATGCTGCCGGCGCTTTCGCTCATCCGAATCATTAGACAGGAAAAGGGGCTTGCGGTTAGGTCAGCCCGGGATGACGCGGCCGCAAGTGCGGACAGGGCACCTGCAGGACGCCATCCCTAAGTCCTGCACTATCATCGCACTGCAGGGGATGTGGCGGGAGAGAACTCTCGCAGTTACGGAACCTGGGTTTTCACTCGTGCCGCAGCGCCACTACGGGATCAACCTGCGTGGCTCGCCTCGCCGGCACATAGCTGGCGGCCAGCGTCACGCCCACTAACAAGACGGTGACGGCTATGTACGTCAATGGATCGGCCGCCTTCACCCCGTAAAGCAAATCCTTCGTATAGCGCGTCAGTCCCAGTGCCAGTCCAATTCCAACGACTGTGCCTACAAGCGTTAGCCGCATCCCTTGGGAGAGCACCAGTCGCAGCACTTCGCGTTTCTCTGCTCCCAGCGCCGTGCGGATTCCGATTTCGCGCGTGCGCCGCGCCACTTCGTAGGAAACCAGTCCATACAATCCAATGCACGCCAGCAACAGCGCCAGCGCTCCAAAGAATCCTGACAGCCTGGCGATCAACCTCTCCTTAAGAATCTGCCGGTCAATCTGCTGGCTCACGGTTCTGACGTTGTATACCGGCAAGTTGCCGTCGATTTGACTAACAATGGCACGAATCTGCGGAACGAATTTTTCGGGTTCGGTTTGCGTGCGCAGCGCGAACGTCACGCTACCGCCGCTGTTCGGAATGTACGTCGTGGGCTGGACATCGCGGCGTAACTTATCGTATTTGGCGTCGGCGACGACTCCCACGATCTCCCATCCGCTGCTTTTCTCCTGTCCCTTTTCGGGATCGGCTTCCTGTTCCCCAAATCGCACTCCGACCACGCTCACGTTGGGGAAGTATTTCCGTACAAAACCCTGGTTGACAATTGCGGGTGTCGCCGGAAGGTCTGCCGTCTCGGCCGGGCTTACCGCGGGCTTGGCGCCGGGCTTCAGTTTTGCCACGGCCGCAGCTCGCTCGGCCGCCTGTGCCGCCGCAATCGCCTGCGCCGTCGCATAGTCCACTGTGCTAAACTCACGTCCCGCCAGCAACGGTATCCGCATCGTCTTGAAGAACTGTGGTCCAACCGGCAGCATGTCCGAGTCAAATTCCTCGTCCTTGGGCTTGCCCCGCAGGTGAAAACTAGTCGACCAGCGTCCTCCGCCGAGCAGCGCCGTCCAGGAGTAACTCACTGCTTCTACGCCCGGCATCGCGGAGAGCCGGCTCCGCAATTCGCTGTAAATGTTGTCAGAGTCCGCCGACTTGTAGCCGATCAAGGTCGGATCGAGGCTAAACGTGAGGATATTTCGCGTGTCGAAGCCTGGATCAAGATTCTTCAAGTTCTGCAAGGTGCGCACAAGCAAACCGGCCCCGGCCAGTACGACGATACTCAGCGCAACCTGGGCCACGACCAGGCTATTCCCGGCGTTCAGCCGCGCCTTCCCCGAGCGAACCGTCTGTGAACCGCTTGCCGCTCCTTCTTTCAGCGCAGGCGTAAGATCCACGCGCAGCCCGCGAAGCGCGGGGGCCAGGCCAAACAGGATTCCGGTCAGAATGGAGACAGCCGCCGTAAACACCAATACGCGCGTGTCGATGCTTGGGGAGAAGAGCGGCGAGCCGTTGTCGCCGGAGTTCAGGAATGTCACGATCGATGCGTCACACCATGCAGCCACTAGAATTCCCAGCGCACCTCCCGCCAGCGAGAGCATCAAACTTTCTGTCAGAAGCTGCCGCAGGATTCGTCCTCGCGATGCGCCTAAGGCGAACCTCACCGCCATCTCTTTCTGCCGCGAGGTCGCCCGCGCAAGCATTAGCCCAGCGACGTTCGCGCAGGCGATCAGCAACACGATTCCCACCGCCAGCATCAGCACATACAGGGGCGTTGAACTTTCCGTGCGATTTCCCGTAAGCCCTTGTTCCACGGGTATCAAGGAAATTGCGGGGTCGTCTGCCGGTTTGAAAATGGGCTTGGCGCCGGCGGTCATTTCGTTGTGGAAGATCATATTCACGGCAGCTTGTGCCTGGGCGCGCGTCGTGCCCGGATGGAGCCGCCCTACCATGACGAGCCACCAGCTCATGGGATCTACATCCCGGTTGTCCCATGGCTGATTCAGCTGTGCCAGCGCGGAGAGGGGAATCCAGATCTGAAGCATGTTTCCCGGCGAAAGGGAATCAAATCGTGGTTCGGCCACACCGATGATGGTGAAAGGAATCTTGTTAAGAAGGATCTTTTTGCCTACCGTCGAAGATGCTCCGCCGAATCTGCTCCGCCAGTAGTTGTAACTCAGAACGGCCACCGACGGAGCGGCCGGGGTATCGTCTTCCGCGTTGATCAGCCGGCCCAGCGCCGGCTGCACGCCCAGCGTCTCAAAATAATTGCCTGAAACATACTCAGGCTGATCCACCGTGCTCGCGGCGCCATTCTCGCTCAGGTCCAGGCGGTCCCCGCCCGCAAAAGCAGCGAGATTCGAGAAGACTCCTTCCTGTGCGCGAATCTCCTTATAGAACGGCTCGGAAAACGAACAATCACCCTGAGCAGAGTTGCCGAGCATGCCCGCGCAATCTCCGTAGGACGTGTTGTTGTGATTGCTCGGATCTTTGCGAGCCCGCCATTCAACAACAACGAGCTGGCTGGCATCGCGCACCGGGATGGCGCGCAGAAGGACCGCGTCAATCAGACTGAAAATCGCCGTGTTCGCTCCGATGCCCAAGGCAAGCGTTAAGATGGCGACGGCGGCAAACCCTTTGCTCTTGCCGAGCGTTCTGAATCCATAGCGCAAGTCCTCATACAAATTCTCCAGCCAGCGCCAGCCCCACGCATCCCGCGTCACGTCTTTTACCAACTCCACATTTCCAAACTCCCGCCGCGCCCCGGCTGCCGCATCACGCGCCGCTGCGCCACGTTCTCCGCGCTCCTTCGCGGCCATCTGCAAATGGTGCTGGATCTCTTTCTCCAGCTCTTTTTCCCGCTTCCGCCAAATCCACCATTGCTTCATGACGCGCTCTCTTTCTTGCCGCTGGATTCCGCTTACGGCCTGCTGTGTTCCTTCCTCATTGGTCATTTGCTCTGCTACTTCAATTCGTCATTCGTATCGCAGTGCCACAACCGGCTCGACCCGCATCGCCCGCCGCGCCGGGATATAGCTCGCGACCAGCGCCACCATCAGCAAAAACATGGGAACCGAGATAAAAGCGATGGGGTCATGCGCGCCCAGCCCGAAAAGCAGGCTCGATAGCACCCAGGACACCGCTGCGCACCCCGCGACACCGATCAGCCCTCCGAGCAGCACCGGCCACATCGCCCGCCGCAAAACCAGTCTCATCACTTCCGCAGGGTTGGCGCCCAGGGCCATGCGAATTCCGATTTCCCGCACCGACCGGCTCACGCTGTACGACGCCATGCCGTATACGCCAATCGAAGCAAGCAGCAGAGCTAATCCGCCGAGCGACCCCGCAAGCACGCTCGCAATCCTCGAAGGCGCGCGCCAGACTTCCAGGTAATCTTCCAGCTTGCCCACATCAACCAGCATGTTGGGGTCCAGCGATTGCATGGCATCGCGAATGCCTTTGGCGATCGGCGTAGAACCTCCGGAGAAGCGCACCAGCATGTAAGTGCGCAGATTGTCTCGCGGCCCAGCCGGAAAATAGAGAAAGGTGGTGTCCGGCTCGCCGAGTTGCGACACCTGGGCGTCTTTCGCCACTCCGATCACCGAATACTCGCCCACCCCGCTTTGCCGCAAGGTCTTTCCCAGCGGATCTTCGCCGGGCCACAGGCGGCGCGCCGTCGATTCCGTCACGATCACCGAGGAAGCGCCGCGCCAGTCATCCTGACCAAACCCGCGTCCTCGCACAATGGGAATGCCGACAACCGAAAGGTATTCTGGCGTAACTCGGTTGTACCCGATTCCTAGCCTCTCGTCCCGGCCAGGCACGAAGAAATCGCCGCCGCTCCTGTCATGGCTCAATGGCGCTGATTCCGCTTGCGCGATGTCGGTCACGCCGGGGAGGCCCGCGACGCTCTCTTGCAAGCCTCGCACATACGCTGTTGCGCGGGTTTCGTCGTAACCCTGGATTTTCAGATTGAGGAGCGCTACGACGACATTCTTCATGTCAAATCCGGGATCGACGGTTTGTGCGCGGTTCAGTCCCCGTAGCAACAATCCCGCCGCCAAGAGCAGGACCATGCACACTGCGACCTGCGCGCCGACCAGGGAGTTGCGCACGAACCGCCCGCTCTTTTTACCGGAGCTGAATTGCGCGCTGTCGCCCTTCAGCGCCGTGTTCAGGTCAAGCCGCGAGCTCTTCAAAGCAGGAATCAGCCCAAACGCAATTCCAGTGACCATGGTCAGCGCCAGCGCGTAGGCCAGCACCTGAATATCCGGCGCAACATTCACCGTGAGCGCAGAAACCTCGCGCGGCAGCGCGGACGCTACCAGGCGCGTGATGCTCGCGAAGGACCAGAACGCCAGCAACGATCCCAGCGCACCCCCGGCGAGCGAAAGCAGCAGACTTTCCGTAAGCAATTGCCGCACCAGCCGCCACCGGCTTGCACCGATGGAAAGCCGCAGCGCCATCTCCTTGTGGCGCACGGAAGCCCTCGCAAGCAAAAGGTTGCTGACGTTCGCGCAGGCTATCAGCAGCACGAGCCCGAAGGCGGTAAGAATCACGGAAGTGACGGGAACCAGAACCTCCCGCTCGTCCGGCCTGCCAAAAAAAGTTGCCGTCGAGATCACCAACGACGTTGTGCGGCCCGGATACCGTCGGTCGATGCGGCCGGCAATCACGCTCAGGTCCGCGCGTACCTGCTTGCGCGAAACGCCGGGCCGCACCCGTCCGAGCATTGCCAGCCAGCTCAGATTATCGGCGGCCAGGTAATCTTCTCCCGCATCCAGCGCCTTTTGCATGGTTATGGGCACCCAGAACGCGGTTGGAAGCATTTCTGTACCGCTGAATGCCCTCGGCGCGATTCCAATGACCGTGTACGAAGTCTGGTTCAGAAGGATCGTTTTGCCCAGCAGAGCAGGGTCTGCGCGGAAGTTTCGCCGCCACAAGTCATCACTCACCACCACGACCGGATTTGCGCCTGGAGCAGTGCAATCGGAATCCGTAAAGCCGCGTCCCTGGGCGGGATGCTCGTTCAGCACGTCGAAGAAATTGCAGGTAGTCAACGCCCCATAGAGTTGCTCCATTCTCGAGCCGGCAAGCGTTACTTCCACAAAAGGCTCATAGGCGGCCAGTCCGGAAAACACGCCATTGTGGTCCCGGTAATCCAGGTATTCCGGATAGGAAACCAGCCCGCCTTCGCCGTGAACCTCTCGGGAAAATCGCCCGTGGAGGACCTGGTTCACGCTTACCACCTGTTCGGCGTGAGGAATCGGGAGCAGCCGCAGCGCGACGCCGTTCAGCACCGAGAAGATGCCAACATTTATTCCGACCCCCAAAGCAATCGCAAGGACCGCGGCTAGCGTAAACGCTGGGCTCTGCCGTAGCACACGCAGGCCGTACCGCAAGTCCTCATACAGGTTTTCAAGCCAGCGCCAGCCCCACGCATCCCGCGCGACTTCTTTTACCAGCTCCACATTTCCGAATTCCCGCCGCGCCCCGGCTGCCGCATCGCGCGCGGATGCGCCACGTTCTCTGCGCTCCTTTGCAGCCATTTGCAAATGGTGCTGGATCTCTTTCTCCAGCTCTCTTTCCCGCTTTCTCCACAGCCACCAGAGTTTCATGACGCGCTCTCTTATTTCGCAGGATTTAGAACGCCGCCGATCGCATCCGAAATCTGTTCCCAGCGCGAGCGTTCCTTCATGAGTTGCTTTCTTCCCGCCGCTGTCAGCCGGTACACTTTCACTTCCTGTTTGTTCTCGGAAATCTTCCAATCGGCCCCGATCCATTTTTGCTTTTCGAGCCGGTGCAGCGCCGGATACAAAGAGCCGGCGTCAACCTGCAGCAAGTCCCCGGAATTGGCGCGGATCGCCTGGCTGACCCCGTAGCCGTGCTGCGGGCCCCAGAGAAGCGTTTGCAAAATAAGGAGGTCCAGTGTGCCTTGCAGCAGCTCGATCCGGTTCTTATACCGCTCGCTCATTTCGCCTCCGCCGATTAGGCTATAGACCGCCTATATCCTACCCTATAGACGTTCTACTGCCCAGCCTGGTTTGCAGATCGCTGGCCTTTTTGTCGTGCAACTAACCCATTGAATTGCAGGCGTTTGCTGGGAGCATCCGCTCGACCGGGCGCCGGACACTGACCGTTTTCGCGCGTTATCGTCCCACAAGCGGACACTTGGTACGATGCCCAAGCACTGGCCGCGTGTCCTTTGGCTGAGCAAGATACGGTATGATGGGAACAGAAGCGCAGCTCGTGTTCCGTAACCTTGAAGCTGGTAACCCTGGGCCCGTTTGATCGGGCGAGACTTGCGTCACGCCCAAGGAGAGAGGGTTTGATTCCACGTTATACGCGCGAAAAGATGGGCCATGTCTGGAGCGACGCGAATCGCTTTGCGAAGTGGCTTGATGTCGAGCTGGCTGCTACGGAAACGCTTGCCGAAGCCGGCCTGGTGCCGAAAGACGCAGCTGCGATCATCCGCGAGCGAGCAAAAGTGGATGTGGCGCGCATTCACGAACTCGAAGCGCGGGTCAAGCACGACGTCATCGCGTTCACCATGAACGTCGGCGAATCCATCGGCGATCCCGCCGCCGCGCGCTGGCTGCACTACGGCATGACTTCGAATGATGTCGTGGACACGGCGCAAGCCCTGATGGTTCGCGATGCTTCGCACATCATCGCGCGCGATCTTGTTCTGTTCGGTGAAGTCCTCGACCTGCGCGCGCACCAATTCCGCAACACGCCGCAAATCGGCCGTACCCACGGTGTTCATGCCGAGCCAATCACGTTTGGGCTGAAGATAGCCAACTGGTTTTCGGAAAACCAGCGCAACATCGCGCGCTTCCGCGATGCGGCGGCGCAGATGGCCGTGGGAAAAATTTCCGGCGCCGTCGGCAACGCTTCGCATCTGGGCCCGGAAATGGAAGAGCGCATCTGCAAAAAACTTGGACTAAGCGTCACACCTGTCGCGTCGCAAGTCATCCAGCGCGATCTGCATGCTAATTATCTCAGTTCGCTCGCGCTCATCGCCGCGACGCTGGAAAAAATCGCTCTGGAAATTCGCCATTTGCAGCGCACGGAGGTTCGCGAAGCGGAAGAGCCTTTTGGCGTCGAGCAGCGCGGCAGTTCCGCCATGCCCCACAAACGCAATCCCGTGATGTCCGAGCAAATCTGCGGGCTCGCGCGCCTCGTGCGTTCGAACATGCTCGCAGCGTTCGAAGACGTGGCGCTCTGGCACGAGCGAGACATTTCGCACAGCTCCGTAGAGCGCATCATTCTGCCGGATTCCACGATTCTCGTCGACTACATGCTTGCAAAGATGACCACGATCGTCGCTGACATGCGCGTTTTCCCGGAACGCATGCTGCGCAATCTCGAATCCACGCACGGGCTGGTGTACTCCGGGCAGTTGCTGCAAGACCTGGTGGAGCAAGGCATGCCGCGCGACGACGCGTATAAAGCCGTGCAGGAAAATGCCATGGCCGCGTGGGAAACGGATACGAATTTTCAGGAAAGCGTGGCCAAGGATATTCGCATCACGAAGTTTCTCGATGCCAAAGCGCTGGCGCGCACGTTCGATCTGGGGCGTCAGCTTCGCTACGTCGATGCGATTTTCGACCGCGTGTTCGGCGCGCATCCCGCCGGTGAAAAATCAGCGGCCGGCAAGGCGTAAGAATCAGCGCATAAGAAACAAAACACAAGAATTGTTTTCAAAGAACGAAGACCCCCACTTGCCCGGGGCTCTTTCGCCTCTTCTAATTTTCGCTCGCGCGGAAATTAGCTGCGGAGGCGGAAAAACAAAAACGAAACAAGCCTTCTGAAATTACTCGACGCGCTGGACGTAGCGCGCTTCCGTTGTATCGACTTTCACTCTGTCGCCGGAATTTACGAAGGGCGGAACTTGAATCACCAGGCCCGTCTCGAGAGTGGCCGGCTTCATTACGGCGCTGGCCGTGGCTTTTTGCAGCGTCGGTTCGGTGTCGAGAACTTTCAATTCCATGGTGTCGGGCAGGTCGACGCCGATTGGTTTATCCTCAAAAAATTCGATCTTCACGGTCGTGTTCGGAATAAGATAGTACACCGTTTCGCCCAGCTCTTCGCGGGTCATCTGCATCTGTTCGTAGGTTTTCGTGTTCATGAAATGAAATTCGTCGCCCTCGTTGTAGAGGTATTCAAACTCGACTTCGTCGAGAATCGCGCGGTCGACGAATTCCTCCGCGCGGAACCGGTAGTCGATCATGGTGCCGCTGCGAAGATTCTTCATGCGCGTTTGCATCGAGCCGCGCTTGTTGCCGGGAGTGCGATGATCGACGCTGAAAACAGTGAAAAGCTGGCCCTCGTGCTGGATGACCATGCCGGGGCGGAGTTGCGTGGCTTTGACGCTGCTCATTATTTTTGCGACCGCAGGACGGCCGACATCTCCCTGGAAGATTTGCTGATTTCGGAAATTCCGGAGGGCTACCCAACTTCGCCCCTGCACTGCACGCGGAATGACTCGAGGCACGCCGGGCGGAATTTCTCACCCAACGCGAATTAACAGTATAAAGGGCGGCCTTCGCGCCGGTCAATCGCATTGCGGGATTGGCTAGCGCTCTTTCTCCGTCACGGACGAAATGAACTCTGTGACTTTGCGCAGGCGTTCGGTTTGCTCTTGTGGCGAAAAGCGCGACCACGTCTCTTCCGTTAGTGCCGCAATCTTGGCAACTGCGTCGTCCATAGTCAGAGGTGTTTCTTCGCTCTTCATGAGTTTGATTCTCCGCTGAAGAAGGAGAAACCACAACAGTTAGCCATATTAGATTAGCAAACAAATATAGTTGATTGGCAAGTGCAGGGGCGGTATTGTTTCGTGTTTCGGCTATGGCAAACGGCACAATAGACGACGATATTCGCGAAGTCATGGCTGAAGAGAAAAACCGTGGCCGACGCCCTCGCGACGCAGAGGCTTTGAAGGAACGCAGAAAGCATCTGGAAGATTTGCGAGTGGCACTAACGTCCAGAACCGAACAGGAATTTCTGGTTGCTATCCGCGGGCTCGGGCTCGACGACGACCCGGAGAAGTTCGCCGAGGCGCTGAAGATTTGGCGAGCCTCTTCTTTTTTATGGAGGCGATAGTCTTCGAAAAATTGTGCAACCTTTTTGCCCGCTCCTCCGGTGAGAGTTGTGACAGAAAACTGTCCGTTATGGCTGCGAGTTTCTCGACGGCTTCGTCCATGGTTAGAGGCTTTTCTTTGCGCTTCATAAGCTTGATTCTCCCCTGAAAAAACTGAAACGGCAAGAAAATTGCGGGCGATTTGGACGACATCGCACATGGTCGTTGGCTCGGTTCCCTTAATCTTTGCCCTTCTGGGGTTCTTCGGCGCGCTGGGCGGCGGCTTCAGCCATGATTTTTTCGATTTCATCGGGATTGCGAGGGAGGCGCTCGCTTAGGAATTTGTAGCCCGATTCGGTGATGAGAATGTCGTCCTCGATGCGCACGCCGAGATTTTCCTCAGGAATGTAGATGCCCGGCTCGACGGTTACGACCATGCCGGGCTCGAGCGGTTTGCAAGACTCGCCGGGATCGTGGACATCGAGGCCGATATCGTGGCCGAGGCCGTGAATGAAATACTGGCCCAGCGATTTGCCGTGGCGATCCTTGCCGCGGGAGTTGATGTAATCGTAGGCAATTTTGAAGACACTCCTGGATCCCTTTTGGCAAAAATCCATACCGGGCTTGATGGCCGCTAACGCGGCGTTCTGCGCGCCGAGAACAATTTCATAGATTTCGCGCTGGCGGGGCGTGAATTTTCCGTTGGCAGGAAGGGTGCGCGTGATGTCGGCGGAGTAGCCGGAGTATTGCGCGCCAACATCGAGGACGACGATGTCGCCGTCTTCCATTTTTCGGGAAAGCTTGTCGTAGTGCAGCGTGGTGGAATTCGGTCCGGCGCCGACAATGGGAGCGTAGCCCTCCGCTTCCGAGCCGCCCATGGCATGAACTTCAACCATTTTGGCGGCGATTTCGTATTCGTGGAGCCCGGGGCGCATCATGCGCATCGCCGCTAAGTGAGCGTCGAGCGAGAGCTCGATGGCCTGCGTGAGGAAAGCAATCTCTCCGGGCGATTTGATTTCACGCAACCTCAAAATACTGGAACGAATGTCTTTGAGCGTGATTTGCGGGACCGCCATCCGGATCCAATCGGTAACGGCTTTTTCGTGCGGGTAGCCGCCGTTTTCTTTTTCGTAGGGGAGGATGGTGTAGATCGTGGGATAGATTTTCGCGAGCTTTTCGAGAGTAGCGCGCATTTCGGGGAAGGGCAGCACGGAAGCGAAGCCCGTGCTCGCCTGGATGCCTGGATCGGCGGGCGACATCCGAAAGCCATTCCATTTTTCCTTCGTGGGATTCTTGGGCGGCAGAAAAAGTATTTCCTGAGGGCCGTTCCCGGATGCAGCACCCGCACTGTTTTTCTCGGGCGGAAAGATAACTAAACCGGCCCCTTCTTCATTGTGGCCGGTGAGGTAGTAGAAGTTGTCTTCCTGCTCGAAGATGTAGTTTTGCGAGAATTCTTCGCGGCCGGTGAATCCCCAGAGAAGGATCGGAACGTTGACCTCGGCGGCGAGCTTGGCGCGGCGAGCGGTGTACACGGTGTTGGGTTCGCGCTCGCGGCGCTCCTGGGCACGGGTGAGCGGCGCAGAAGAGAAGAGGGCACAAACAGCCGCCACAAAGACGGAAAAGAGGGCACGACATGTCGTGCCCCTACGAGAGGCACACGAATCGCTGGGAATTCTGAGTAGACCACTCACCTGTTCACCTCGCGAGTAAACGGACGAGCATTGTAGCTGAACGAGGCGAACGGGCAAACCCAGGGGCAAAGCCTGACAATCTGAGCTAGCCCATTTTGGATTGAAAGATGTAACCCCCACCCCGGGTGTTTTTCGTAAGAGTGGCAAACACAAGACTTATGCTTGACGCGGCTCGTAAGAGTGGCAAATACGAGACTTAAAGTTGTTTTGTTTTTAGTTGGTTGCGGGCGTTCCGTAAGAGTGGCAACGAAAGGACTTATGGGGCAGGACCTGAACAGTGAAGCGGCTAGGCGCGGATTTTGGCTGACAAACACAGATAATGGTAGCATGGTTTCAGATTACTGTCAAGCTATAGTACCGGAGTGGTATCGTTCGAATGAGACGCGTGGAAGTCGAGGAGTGAGAAGGAGTTGGCGGGGAATTTGTAGTTTAGTGAGACGGAAATTAAGGCTGAGGGACTATTTTTAAGGGCAGTCGAGGAGTGAGTAGGCAGAGATGTCCGAGAGGACTTGGGCGAGGAGCGATCAACGGGCCCAGGTGCGGCCGGCGACACCTGGGGCGCCTGGCCAATCAGTCAGTATTTGCAAGTCGGGCGTCCAGGAAGTAGAGTTCAACTTCGCGGCGAGACAGGAACTCAGATGGAACGCGTAGAGGCTACTCCGACACCGTCCTTGCTGATATGGGCCCGGGAATCCGCAGGGATGTCTGTCGAAATTGCAGCTCATAAAGCAGCCGTCAAGTCGGAGAAGCTAATCGAGTGGGAGAACGGACTTTCCAAGCCTAGCGTTCCTCAACTGCGTAAACTGGCCGTTGTTTATCGTCGTCCTCTTGCGGCGTTCTACTTAGCGGAACCGCCCAGACGATTCGAGGTAATGCATGACTTCCGCCAGCTATCATCCGGCTACGTAACCTATGAGAGCTCTCCAAAACTCGCGTACGAAGTTCGGAGAGCGTTCGACAGGCGTGAATGGGCTTTAGAATTGCTTCAGGGCCTTGACGAGTCGCCGGTTGTTTTCAATGCAAGAGCCAACCTTGGCGAGAACGTTGAAGTCGTCGCTAACCGACTACGCCAAGCCCTTTCAGTGCTCATCGAGGATCAGGCTAAATGGAGCTCTGCGTACGACGCCTTCAAAAATTGGAGGCTTCTCATCGAGCGTGCAGGAGTGCTGGCGTTACAGGCGACAGGAATTCAGCTTTCGGAGGCGAGAGGCTTCTCCATCGGCATGCATCCGTTGCCTGTGGTGGTGGCTAACATCAAAGACGCACCTCGCGGCCGCATCTTCACCCTAATTCATGAGCTTGTTCACGTCATGTTGACGGTCGGCGGGATCTGCGATCTTCACGATGCCGATGAGGAGGCGTTCTGTAACCAAGTGGCGGGAGCAGTCCTGTTTCCAAAGGACGCACTGCTGAACAGCGCGGTTGTGCGTCAGCATCCGAAGGGCAGCCCCGTTTGGAGTGACATTGAGCTTCAGGAGCTGTCTCGAAAATTCGGCGGCAGCCGTGAGGCCGCCCTGGTTCGCTTGCTCACTCTCAAACTAACAACGCAAGCATTCTACGAGCGAATGAGAAAGGAATTCTTGCGGATTTACAGAGAACAGCAAGTGAGGAGGCAGGAGGAAGAAGGATTTGCGCCCCCGCATATAATTGCATTGTCGAGTGCAGGTCCGTTGTTTACTAACTTGGTGATCGAGAATTTCAATCGCGAGAGGATCACGGCCAGCGACGTAAGCGACTACCTTCAGATCAGAGTTAAGCACTTGAAGGACCTGCAGGCTGACATCCTGAAAGAAGCTTAGGAAGAATCAGTGTCATTTAGTCTCGACACCAGTGCGATTCTGGACGCGTGGGTCCGCCATTATCCGCCCGATGTATTCCCTTCTATTTGGGAGCGTATGGATGGTGCGGCTCGCGCTGGAAAGATATTTATCATCGATGAGGTTCTCAGCGAACTGAAACGCAAAGACGATGGCGCACATGAATGGTTTGAGAGCCAGAGGGAAATGGTCATTTCTATTGATGTGCAAATACAAGCGAGCGTCGCAGAGATCATGCGCAGGTATCCAAAGATCATAGACACGAGAAGAAATCGCTCTGGGTGTGATCCCTGGGTAATTGCCCTGGCTCAAGTTCGCGGTTTCTCTGTCGTCACCGCGGAAAGGCCCTCAGGCACGTTATCTAGGCCGAAGATCCCCGATATTTGTGTGGACATGGCGCTCCCTTATATGGATGTCGTGGAGTTCTTCCGCAGGCAAGGGTGGCGCGTTTGAGTTAGGTCGCGGCTACAGACGAGAAAATGTAGCCTTGTTACATGAGCGAATCATCGGGAGCAGTTGCTGAGTCCCCCTTATTTCTCGTCTCTGACTGGGTTGTGGCTACCCGGCAGTGGCAACCAAGCTTCATCGAGAATTCCTCGATCGAAGTGAGCGAGATGGCGTTCGAAGCGGACGCCAAGCTTGGTCAGTGTGTCGAGGATTGCGCGTGAGTTGCAGAGATTTTCGTCGAGGTAAAGGACGAAGTCGTCAGGCGGCGACGGGGAGGGGGATGGCGCGCTCCCACCGGATGGCTTCTTCGATTTGCTGCGGCGTGCAGCCATATTCTTCGGCCAAGGTGGTGATGGACTCCCGGGCGTTGAAACGCGAGGCGATTATAGCAGTCGAAATGCCTGTTCCTGCAATTACCGGCTTGCCAAATCCGACCATGGGGTTGATTTCGATGGTCTTTCGCTCGGAAGAGCTTGGTGCGACGACAAAGGGGAAGAAACGGAAGAGACCCTTTGGGCCAACTTGTACCCTTTCCAAATGCATGCGGTAAAATTCCAAGCTCAATTGATCCTGCTGCCGCGAAACATTGACGATCTGTCCCATGCGCTCAATGAACAAGTCCTTACGGTCTGTTAAAAACACTTCGCTGATGAGGGGATGACTTTGAGGAAATTGCTCGCTCACCTTCCGAAGTGCGCTGCGAACCTTCGGGAGTTTCAGGTTGTAAATTTTGCGCATTCCGGCGAGAGCGTGGCACTCCAACAGATTCAAAAACGAAAGGCGAATGGGATTCAGCGCCACAGGTTCAATGATCGGAGGGCGCTTGCTGAAACCTGTGAGCCAGTAGCGAAGAGTGGTGTAAGGAACCTTGAGATAGACGGCTGTTTCTGAAAGCCCGTAGGCGGGTTCCTCGTAGAGTTTGTTGTAACGGGCGCTCATTGCGTGGACACCATCTGGACACCGTCATGGCTCTGACGGTCTCCATCTATACTATCATTTTGCTTATTTTCACAGTCCTCATGTTGCCGCGTGTGTTGCAAAGCCCGGATACGGTTTCAGACGCTTTTTTGGTAGCGGCACGCTAGGAGATCTTTTTTGCTTCGAAGGTTTGGGGGCCGGCGCGGACGATTAGCTTGGTGACGGCGCCTTGGTCGTCTTTTTGGAAGGTGAAGGTGATGTCGCTGGAGAGGACGAAGAACTGGGTGGGCGATTCGGGGAGGAGTTCCTGCGGCTCGGGGCCGAGCGGGTCGGCTTGAATGTAGGCGCCAGTGTCTTTCACGGTCACCGTTAACTTGCCAACTCCGGGGACTTCATAGATGCCCGCGTACGGTTTGAAAAGTGCGGGATTGATTTTGATCAGAACATGTTCGGCGGGATGGTAATCGGGCCAGCCATATTCCTTGGCCACGGAGCGAAAGATTTCGTTGGTTAATTCGCCGCCGCTATCGGAGTTGGTCATGACGGCGAGGCCTTGGCCGGAGTCGATTTGGGTTTCGATATTGCAGCGGAAGCCTTCATTGGCGCCGCCGTGACCGAACGTGGATTTGCCGCCGGTAGATTCGAGGCCGAAGCCGAGCCCCCAGGTGCCGATTTGTTTGGTAAGCATCAGGCGGGCCATGTCCTGCGAAAGAATTTTCGAGGATTTTCCCGTGTATTCATTTTCAACTTCGATGGCCATGTGGGCCAGGTCGGAAGGAGTGGTCCAAAGACCGGCGGGAGCCATCTCGGGATATGTGTGTGAGCCGCCCTTTACCGGCTCACCCTTGCTGCGGTAGGGAGTAGCGGCCTCAGGGGCGCGATTTTTTGGGAGGGGCTGCTCATAGGTGCTGTGGGTCATTCCGGCGGGACGGAGAACGAGTTCGCTCATGATTTGCGGGAAGGGCTTTCCGGTGACGTCCGAGAGAAGCGTTTGAAGGACGACGAAACCGCCGCCGGAATAGCGCCAAAGAGTGCCGGGGACAACATCGACGCGGATGGGATCGGTGTTGGCGGGCTTTTCGCCGTTGAGGATTTGCACGACGGTGGGGATGGGTTCGTCGGAGGCGTAGCCGGGAAAACCGTGGACCGTCAGGCCAGCGCTGTGGCTGAGGATGCGGCGGATGGTGACTTTTTCCTTTTCGGTGAAAGCATTTTCGGGGACTTTCCAGGTGTGGAGCTTGACATCGACGTCTTCGTCGAGGTTGAGCTTGCCGTCCTGCACGAGGCGAAGCGCAGCCAGCGCGGCGACCGGTTTGCTGATTGAGGCGGCTTGGAACAGAGTGCCGGGAGTGACAGGTTTTTTGGCGGCGACGTCGGCGAGGCCGTAAGCGCGGGTCCAGAGGATTTGGCCGTGGTCGAAAAAGGCGACGCTGACGCCGGGAACTTTGTAGTGCGCCATGCGGTCGGCGATGGTCATGGGCGCTGGCGCCTGGCCTTTGATGACCACGGCGGGGAGGAGGCCGTTTTCAATGCGGGCAATTCGAGCGGCCAGAGCGGGGTCTCGCGGAGATTGCTGCGCGCTTGCCGTGACGACTGCGCTGAGCGAGCGGGTACGCCAAGAGGTGGCGGCGAGTGTGACTAAGACGGTGAAAACGACCAGAAGCTTTTTCGAGTTTGAGCTCATGGGCGAAAATCGTATCACTTTTTTCGCTGGGGAGAATCAGCGATTGGTTAGGCGCGGAAAAAATCGATGAGGAGTTCCGAGACGCGAGCGGGCTCTTCGTGCTGGAGCCAGTGAGAGGCGTTGGCGAAGGTGTAGAGTTCGGCGCTGTCGCAGTAGCGGAGACTGTCGTGGGCC
>Ga0070697_100000358_pt1 | contig 35780 bp, 29 predicted proteins | sample KBSK1501metaG_FD_65475 | JGI IMG/M metagenome (GOLD analysis project Ga0070697, IMG submission 65475) | Corn, switchgrass and miscanthus rhizosphere microbial communities from Kellogg Biological Station, Michigan, USA - KBS K1-50-1 metaG | ecosystem: Host-associated > Plants > Roots >...
CCTTCAGGAGCCGCTCGATTTGGTAGCGCTAACGGGATTCGAACCCGTGTTTCCGCCTTGAGAGGGCGATGTCCTAGACCCCTAGACGATAGCGCCGGAGAGCTGTACGGGTGAAAAACTGCTTCCGTACAAAACGGTCAGTGACGTCATTTTCGCATGGTCCACAGGCCTGAGCAAGTAACGGTCTTCCGCCGTCTCTCGGCTATCGTACAATAGAACGCACCATGGCCGACTACACAGCGGAGCACGCCCGCGCGGGCATCCAAACCAAATTGCCAAAGCTCGACACCTGGCCCAACCAGTTTCCCGGCTACGTCATCACCTCGCGCTTTCCCGAATACACTTCCGTCTGTCCAAAAACCGGCCTGCCCGACTACGGCACCATCATCATCCAATACATGCCGCGCAAGGAATGTCTCGAGCTCAAGGCCCTCAAAATGTATCTTCTCGCGTACCGCGATCTTGGCATTTTCTACGAAAACGCGGTGAACAAAATTCTTCGTGATATCGTCCAAGCAGTTCGTCCCGAGTGGTGTGTGGTGCGGGGCGAATTTACGCCCCGCGGCGGCTTGACCACTTCGATCTTCGCTCGCTGGCCGCAGGTCTCCGCAATCCGTAAATCGAGAGGCAAAGCTCACGCCCGGTAGAGCGGGTCGTGCTGACCATACCTAGACAAGGTGGGAATTGCGGGAGATAATTCCACAGGCATCCAGAGCCCGTGCTGGAGCCATGACCGAGGAGGGGGAATGAGCATTTCTCCAAATGTGCCGAGCCCGGAAGAGTCCTATCGTTACGAATCCACTGGGACGCCGCGCTGGATCGCCGTGCTATTTGTTGTTCTTTTTATCGTCCTTGCCGCGTTTGGCTATGTGGGTTACTCCGGGATTACCCGGCTCGAGCAAAACCTTGCCAAAGAGCAGGACCAGAGCAAAGTATTGACCGCGCAGCTCGAGCAAGCGAATTCGCGTCTCGCCGATTTGAAAGGCCACATCGAAGTTACAGAACAAAAGATGGGCATGACTGTCTCGGAACTGGCTCAAGCCAAGAGCCGCGCCGAATCCATCCGCAAGGAACAGGTTGCATCAGATCAAAAGCTGACCGCGCAATTGTCTCAGGTCAAAAAGGAAAGCCAGGAACAGATTGGCGCCGTAGCCACCGAAGTCGGCGGCGCGAAAAAAGATATCGAAGCCACGAAAACTGATCTCGAAGCCACCAAGGGAAAGCTCGAGCGCGCCACCGGCGACATGGGAGTCATGAGCGGTCTCATTGCCCGCAACCACGACGATCTCGAGGATCTAAAGCGCCGCGGCGACCGTAACTATTACGAATTCACTCTCACGAAATCGAAGAACGGGCAAAAAGTAGGACCGACCCAGCTCACTCTCAATAAGACCGATCCCAAAAAGTCCAAGTACACTCTGACTGTACTCGTAGACGACCGCACCATCGAAAAGAAGGACAAGACTGCCGGCGAGCCCGTGCAGTTTTATGTCAAAGGAGCATCTCGAATGTCTCCTTTCGAAATCGTGGTTTTCGACGTGAGTAAAAACCAGGCCACTGGCTACCTTTCTACTCCGAAGGACGCTGGCGCAACCGCCGCTCCGGCAGCCGCTGCTCCGGCGGCAACGCCAACGGCGGCTCCGACCAAGCCTTAGCCTTACCTTCGCCCAGCCTCGATTGAAATCGTAAGCTCTGTTCCGCTTTCTGGAAACATTCCGCGGGACAGGGCTTCTGTCTTTTCGCTCTCCGGTCTACCATGCAAATTCGGACCATGCTTCTTTCCAGTCGATGCCGTGCGGCCCTTTCGCTCGCTTTCTCTTTCTCGCTTGCCCCGGCCGTACTTCCTCAGCAAACGGCTCAGACCTCTCCCGACATTCATGTCAGCGTAGACCGCGTAAACGTAGGCGTCGTCGTCACCGACTCTCGTGGTCAGTTCGTCGGAGGCCTCAACCGTAAGGACTTCCATGTTTTCGACGACGGCACCGAGCAGCCCATCACCGATTTCCTAAGCGTGGACGGGCCTGCCCAGGTCCTTCTCCTCATCGAAGCCGGCCCAGCCGTTTACCTCCTCCAAGGCGCCCACCTTCAGGCGGTCCACGCACTTCTAGCAGGCCTCGCTCCCAGCGACCGTGTGGCCATCGCTCGCTACAATGAAGCCGCCGAACCTATCCTTAATTTCACGCCAGACAAACCAGTCGCCGAAGGCGCGCTGGACCAATTGCGCTTTAATCTCGGCTTCGGACAGTTGAACCTCGCCTCCAGCCTCGCCACCGCGCTTGATTGGCTGGGGCGCGTTCCCGGCAAGAAATCGCTCGTCTTGCTCTCCACTGGCATTGACACCTCACCCCCAACTGCCGGCCAAAACCTGCTGGCCCGCCTGAAATCTACCGACGTGTGTGTACTGGCCGTTTCGCTTGGCGGCGAACTGCGCGTTCCCCAGCCCGCCGAAAAAAAACGCTCTAAAAAAGTTCCCGCTAATCCGGAGAGAACGCAAGCCGTCAACGAGGCCTTGTCCCAAGCCGATGAGGAGTTAACGGCCATTGCCCAGGCCAATGGAGGGCGTGCCTACTTCCCCGTTACTAGCAAGGATTTTGCCGAAGTTTTTGCGCAGATCGCTCAACTCGTCCGTCACGAATACAATCTCGGTTTCGTCCCGCCCGCGCATGATGGAAAAATTCACTCCATCGATGTTCGTGTCACGGACTCTCCGGCCGCAAGTAGCTCGAGCGCCCTATCAGATGCTCCGCCCACCTCAGCTTTTCGAGTCGACCATCGGCAAGCCTACGTGGCCCCTCGATCCGAGCATCCGTAATAAATAAATTCGTCGGTGTTTTCGTTCCGTGAGGAATGTCCTGGGGGTTTGGAAATCCTGAGGAATTGCTATTCGAACTCTTTCAGCGTCTTGGCCATCTCCGTCAATTTCTCATTCATCAATCCAAAAACCGTGCCCGCCTCAAACGTGCCATCTCCATTGCGCCGGCCCGCCGCGGACTTTGTCAAAATCTCAATACCCTGCTCCACTCTTCCCACTGGCCAGATATGGAACTTCCCGGCCGCCACCGCGTCCATCACGTCTTCCCGCAGCATCAAGTCCTCGACGTTGGACTCCGGCATCAGCACGCCTTGTGTCCCCGTCAATCCCTTTATCCGGCACACGTCGAAAAACCCCTCGATCTTCTCGTTGATGCCGCCAATCGCCTGAATATCTCCCTGCTGGTTCATCGACCCCGTCACCGCAATATCCTGCCGCAGGGGAATTCCGGAAAGCGCCGATGCCAGCGCATAAATTTCCGTCGAGCTCGCGCTGTCTCCATCCACTCCCGAATAGGATTGTTCGAAGCAAATGCTCGCTGCCAGCGATAACGGTTTGTCCTGCGCAAACAGGCTCCGCAAATATCCCGCAATAATATGTACGCCTTTGTCGTGAAACCGCCCGCTCAAGTTTGATTCGCGCTCGATGTTGATAATCCCCGCTTTGCCCAACGCCGCGGAAGCCGTAATGCGAACCGGCTTCCCGAAGGAATAACCGCCAATTTCCAGCACGCTCAGCCCGTTTACCTGCCCCACGCGCTCGCCTGTCACATCGACGAGCAACGTTCCTTCTTCGATCATCTCGCGAATGCGCGTTTCGATCAGGTTGTGCCGCTCCATCTTCGAAGCCAGCGCGTCTCGAACATGAGCCGCGCGCACAACATTCTCTCCAGCCGCAGCCGCCGCGTAATGTGCCTCGCGCGCCAGGTCGGCGATATCCACAAAACGCGCCGTCACCTTGTTCCGCCGCCCCGCTTTACGAACTCCGTACTCCAGCATCGCCGCGAACGCCCCGCGGTCGAATGGGTAAAGCCCCTCTTTTTCGGACAGGGTGCGCAATCGCCCCGCATACTCCGCGATTACGCCGTCGCTCATTGGCATCTCTTCGTCAAACTCCACGCGCACTTTGAAAATCTTCTGAAAGTCCTCTTCATACTCGTACAGCATCTCGTAGAGCTGCCGGTCCCCGATCAAAATCACCTTGACGTTGATCTCCACCGCTTCCGGCTTCAATGCGCTTCCCCCGAACGGATAGAACATCTCGAGCGGCTGGATTTCCAGCCGGTTGTGATTCAGCGTTCTCTTTAGAGCGCGCCACACTCCAACCTCCGAGAGCGCTTCCAGCGAATACATAATTAAGAATCCGCCGTCCGCCCGCAGCAAGGAACCCCCGCGCAGGTCCATGAAGTCGCTCGTCCAGCCGCCTCGCGTGTCATAAGCCCGCTGGATCGTCCCAAATAAATTTGCGTACGTGGGTGTCGTCTCGAAAATTACCGGTGACTCCTCTTCGTCGCTGTGCGCCAAAATCACATTCACGCCATATAAACGGAACGGATCGCGCTCCGGCCCGTTCGCACCAGGCATTTTCGGCAGTCCATCGGGCGCCTCGCCCTCCTGTTCGCCTTCGCCTTCGCGCTCCTTGAATGGATCAAGATTGTCCAGCAAGTGGTGCCGGACCTCTTCGAGATACTCCGCAACATTCGTCCCGGGATATTTCTCCTTCAGCTCTTCGATCACTCCATCCACGAGCACCGAGGCCGCTTCCTGTTCCAGATAGCTCAGCTCGCTGGCCAATTCCCGCGAAAGAGTCAGCGTCTTCCGGTAGACAACCGTAAACTCCTGCCGGAACTGCTCGTACTTTCTCTCAATATCTTCCGCCACGGGCGATTCGAGCTTTCCTTCGTGCACCATTTTCGAAATATCTTCGATCGGCACCATCTGCCCCTCGAGCACGGGAAAAATCTCCGGGAGTGCCACCGCCCCCACTTGCATGTGCCCCAGCGCAAACTGCTCCCGCGCGATTCGCCGCGTGAAATCATCCATCAACTCTTTCTCACGCACGGTAAAGCGTTCGACGATTCGCCCCTTTTGCCTCTGGAAAGGCTCGCCTTCGAATACTTGCGGAATTCGCCGCCTTAGAAAATCAATTCCCGCTTGAATGTCTTTCTTAAAGGCGTTCGCCTGCCCCCGCGGCAATGAGAGCAGCCTCGGCCGGTCGGCAATCTTAAAATTGTTGACGTAGCAACGGTCCAGTGAGGGTTTCGTCGGCGGGTGCAAGTCCTCGATCATCTTGGCGATGGTTCCGCCGCGGCTCGTTCCTGCCAGCCCGCAAACAAACACGTTGTAACCTGGCGCCGATAATTCCACGCCCATCTTCAGCGCGCGCAGCGCGCGTTCTTGTCCGATGAACCCTTCGCGCAGTTCCGCCTGTGCCGTCGTTTCAAACGGTATGCGCGGCAGTTCGCAGCGCCACCGCAGCTTCGTCGGCGGCAGCTGTGTATGGGCCGGAGCGGTTTTTAGGTTATTGGAACTCATCCGAGCCGGGTACTCTAGCACACCCATGCGGCGCCGACCGTAGTTTCCCCGGCGCCGTTTCCCAGCGTGAAAGCCTGGCTCCCGCTAGGGCCGGGCGGCCTCTACTAAGGCGCAATTCTCTCTCACTCTCCGGAATCCCGCGACGGCTCTCACGCGCCCTTCACTGCCAGTTCGTCGCGATGCTCCATATAAACACGAAACACAGCCATCGCCGCCGCCACGATCGTCGGCCCTGCCACCAGCCCCAGCAGCCCGAATGCCTCCAAACCTCCCAGCACTCCTATAAACAGCAACAGCTCATTGAGCCGCGTCCGGTTCCTCAACAGCAGCGGCCGCACGATATTGTCCGCGACCGAAGACACCCCTCCGCAAATCGCCACTACCAGCAGAGCCTTCCCCCAGTGTCCCGTGAACCCAAGCCAAAGCGCTACAGGACCCCAAATCAGCGCCGAACCCACCACTGGCACAAGAGAAAAAAACGCGATCAGCACTCCCCAGAAAACCGGCGTCGAAATCCCCGTGAGCGCAAACGACACGCCTCCTAGTACCCCCTGAATCGTCGCCACCAGCAAGCCTACCGCCACGCTCGCGAAGATAAGTTGCTTCGATTCTTCCACCATGTCCGTTTGGATGTTTTCATCAAACGGTAAAAGATGCCGCAATGCACGCACGATTGCCTCGCCATCCCGGAACATGAAGAACAACGCAAAAATCATAATGAACAAATCCACGAAGAAGCTCACTAGATTTTTCAGCAACCCCGTAAATTTCGATCCCAGAAAGGCCGCAATTTTTTCTGCGGCTTGCTGCAAGGGAGCCGACACATCCAATGTTCGCCACGATTCGGGCAGCCTCGTGCGAACCCATTCCTCGGCTCTCATTGTCAGCCCTTCGCTCGGGCCCTGGCCGTGCACCGCCAGCGCGCTTTGCAGCCGGGCCGTGGCGTCAAGGGCTTCCCGCGCCGTAAAGACCAGCACCACCAGTGCCGGCACGATCAACAACAACGTTACCGCCAGCGTGCTCGTCAGCGCTGCCGGGGTGGCCTTCATTTTTTGCAACATCTTGTCGTGCAGCGGATAGAAGAAAATCGCCAGCACCGCCGACCACGCCAGCGGCACCAGAAACGGCTCCACAATCAGAAAGACGAAGTATCCTAAGAGCAGGATCGCTCCGTAGGAAAGTACAGTAGTTAACTGGCCACTCGTTGTAGTGTTCGGAGGCGTGACGGCTTTCATACGCGGTATATAATCTCTCAGACTCTTTCGAACCAGGTCTTTCTTAGCCAGTTGAGCACACCAACTATGGCGTCGAATCCCACTCCGCTATCTTCCTACCAACTTCGACTCCTTGCTGTACTTGCTTTGATAAATTTTGTCAACTTCGCCGATCGCCAGGTCGTCGTGCCTCTGCTTCCACTTCTACGGCAGCAAATGAGTTTAACCGACGCACAACTCGGCTCCCTGCAAACCTGGCTTCTGGTTGTTCTTGCCGTCGCCAGTATTCCCGGCGGCTTTCTCGCCGACCGCTTCAGCCGTACTCAAATCATCATCGCGGGTGTTGCCTTTTGGAGCCTGGCCACCATTGCGTGCGGCTTCGCCTCTTCTTTTATGCTCTTGCTCGTCGCCCGCGCCGCGATCGGCGTCGGGGAAGCTGCTTACGCTCCGGCCGCCCAGTCCATGATTTCCGATTCCTTCCCGTATGAACGCCGCGCCATGTCTCAGTCCATTTTTGCTTCTGGCATGCTCCTCGGCGGGGCCGCCGGTCTCGCCTTTGGCGGGATTATGGCTGAGGCCTATGGATGGAAATTCACCTTCATTATTGTCGGGCTGGTTTGCTTCATTCCTGGGCTTTTCCTGCTCAAGTTGTCCGACCCTCCGCGCAGGCCCCGCTCGGAAGTCGTGCCCTTGTCCAGTTTGCTCAGCGTCCCGGCATATCTTGCCATGATTGTCGCCGGCACTTTGATCACCTTCGCGAGCGTCTCGCTGCTCACCTGGGGCACCGATTTTGCCGTCAACTACAAAGAATTCAGTCTTCGTGAAGCCGCTCTCTCTCTCGCCCTCGTCGCTCTACTCTCTCTCTTGCTCGGTGTCCTTGCTGGCGGCCTTCTCGCCGACCGTCTGCAGCGAAAGTATCCCTATGGCCGCATTATCGTCATCGCGGCCGCCTTTCTGTTTGCCGCTCCATTTCTCCTGCTGGCCATTCAATCGGACGAAAAGTGGATCTTCCTCATCGCCCTTTTCATCGGCGGTTTCTTTATGTCCTGGTACCACGGCCCGGTTACCGCGGTCCTGTGCGATTTGACTCCGCAGCGCGCGCATGCCACGGCCATTGGCGTCTACATGTTCGTCACGCAACTCTTGGGCGCTTTAGGTCCGCAACTCGTCGGGAAAATCTCTGATGCCAGCGACCTTCAGCTTGGCTTGCAGGTTGCCGTCGCGGTAATGGTGTGTGGCTCGCTCTTAATGTTTCTCGTGATTTACTTTGTTCGCCGCGATGGCCTCCGCCATCCTCGCCTCGCCGCTTTCCACGTCGAACCTGGCGATTAGCGGCCTCGGCGGCCTTCCGCCGCCTGCAACTAGCAGCTACCTAATTCCCACCAATTCTATGAGCCTCAGCACGTCCGCTTCTGTTACGTCATAAAGTGGGCGCTCGTCCTCTTCTTCCAACCTCTCTCGCAAATACTCTGCCGCAACGAAGCTAGCCTCCCGGTCCGTCAGGTCGCGCCCTCGCCGCTCGCGGAATTTCACGAATGCCGTGTGCGCTAATCCCACCACCCGCGCCGCTCCGTCCACATAAAACTTTGCATCAATCGTGTCGCTGTGCCGCGTCGCCACTCCATTCCACATATGCGAAAACCGGCACTTATACACCTGCCCGCCCAACTTCGAAGTCACTTCAAACACTCCGACAAACTGGCTCATCGCTCCAGCATTCGCTAGTACCGGCCGCGTCGTCGTCACAATTCCTCTCTTTTCTTTTTACCTCATTGCTTCTTTGCTTCGAATCTGCTTATCTGCTGACCGATGCCGCCGTCTCCACATGCGAGTAACTCTGTATCGCCGCCGCCACTCCAGCCCCAGCCGGCGCACGGTAGCCTTGGTCCTGCAGCACCTTCTCCATCGCCGAAAGAAACAGCAGCACGAACGGTTTCTGGCTGCAATAACCCATCAACCCGACTCGCCAGATTTTCCCCTTCACCGGCCCAAATCCGCCCGCAATCTCTATATTGAATTCTTCCAGCAGTTGATTCCGTACCTTTACGTCGTCAATCCCATTCGGAATCATCACAGCCGTTACCGTCGGCAACCGGTCCGCCGGATTCTTCACCAGCAGTCCGAGCCCCATTGCCTCGACGCCAGCAATCAGTGCCAGTTGATTCACGCGGTGCCGTTCCCACCGCGCTTCCAGCCCCTCCTCCACTACGATCCGCATCGCTTCCCGCAACGCATATATCAAGGATATCGGCGGCGTGTGGTGGTACAGCCGTTCCTTGCCCCAATAATTCATGGCCGTCGTCAAATCGAAGTACCAGCTCTGCACCTTCGTCTTCCGCCTCCGGAAAACTTCCTCCGCCGCCGGGCTAACCGTGATCGGCGACATCCCCGGCGGCGCGCTAATCGCTTTCTGAGATCCGCTAAAGCAAATGTCAACTCGCTCGCGATCCACGTGCAACGGCACCGCCGCCAGCGATGCCACCGTATCCACCACCAGCAGCGCTCCCAATTCATCCGCAACTTTTCGGTACGCATCAATCTTCGTCACCACTCCCGACGAAGTCTCCCCATGCGCCAATCCAATCATCTTGATCTTCTTGCCCTTGCCGGCCCGCCGTACATCCTCTGCATCCACCGGCAATCCGTACGGCGCTTCCACCTTGATCACTTTCGTCGTAGCCCGCGACGCGATCTCGTACATTCGATCGGAGAAAACTCCGTTCACCGCCACAATCGCCTCGTCGCCGTCTTCCAGCACATTCAGCACCGACGCCTCAATCCCGCCCGAACCCGACGCCGAGAGCGGCATCGTCAAACGGTTCTCCGTCTGAAATATCTGCCGCAACAATACTTGCGTCTCGTCCATGCATACTTTGAACCACGGATCCAGGTGCCCCACCAGCGGCGTCGCCAGCGCCCGGTAAACTCGCGGGTCCACCGACGATGGGCCCGGCGTCAGCATCAGCCGGTAGGGGGGATTGAGTTCGCCAACCTGTTGCGTCATTGTCTTTTTCCTTCTTTTTCTCGCACTGGTATGCCGCGACTGCTTGCGGATGCACTCTTCAGGGGACGCACGAAAGCGCTGCGCGAATCCCAATTTTCCCGCAACGCCCCCACGACCGCAACCGACAAATTGGCCGTAGCCATCGTCCGTCAGCAGCACCAAACTCACGCCGCTTGTTTCGCCTGCATCAATCCGCCCGCGAGAAACAACACGGCCACTACCGATGACACATAGACGGGAAATGATGGTCCCAAGAAGTAAAGAACTATTCCGGCATTCAAAAACATCGTCACTGCACAAATCAAAACAAACCGTCCTCCGTCCGCCATCGCGCTCGCCACCATCGCTATCACCGCCAGCGCCACCATCTCACCCGAAAACACCAGCCAGCAAGCCCGCATGATTCCGTCCAGCGGCGCCTTGATACTGCTCGCCTGAATCATTCCTTGCAATTGCGCAAATTTCGCCCCATGTCCAAGCCCCGTCAAGAATAAAACCACGCTCCCAATCCACGTCAACCAACGTCCCGTTTTCATCCGTTATCCTCTCCCTGCAAATCCTTAATCCTGAACCCCGCGACGCGCCGGATTGTACATCGTCCTCGGCTCCGTTCCCAGCGACCGGCAGGCAACTCTTCGCCTGCTTCCTACTCATCTCCTCATTCCATCCTCTCCGTCCTCGTAACCTCACGCGCCTGATCTAGCAACTTATCCACCCGCTCTAGAAACCGCACCGTATGCGCCAACTCCGCGTGCCTTTGAAACGCCGCCGCATCCACCCATCGCGAATGTATGTAAAACAGCCGCCGGTCCCGCACCGACCGGAACGTGTGAAAACTCAAGCACCCAGCCTCCTCCCTCGTAGGCCCCGCCACCTCCCGTAACGCCGCCTCCACGCCACTCTCTTCCCCCTCTCGCGCATGCAATCTCACAAACACATCTTGCTCCACGCTTCCCTCCCTCGGAGCTTACAACTCCGCCGTTAACTCTATTACGTCTTCCGCCAGCCAATCCTCGCCTTCGATTTTTGGTTGCCCGTTGCGACTTAAAGGAGTAGAGTCCCACCAATTGTGGAGGCCCCCCATGCACCCTTTTTGCTCGCCCTGGCGAAAACTGATTCTTGCGGCAGTGCTTTGTCTGACCTGCCAGCTCTTCGCGGTTGCTGCGGACGAGCCAACCCTGACCAAGGAGCAGATGAAGCAGTTCCTTCTCACCGCGAAAGTCGTGGAAAGTCGTCCGGCGAAGAAAGGCATCACCGGCACTTTGCGGCTTACTCTCTCCGATGGCACTGTGACTCACGACGCTTCTTTCCAATCTATTGATGAACACAAAGCCGTGATGCAGCTTGCTATGGGCCCCGAACTGAACTTTGTGGACTCCTACAAGTACAACATCGCTGCCTACGAACTGGCGGAGTTGCTCGGCCTGGACAACATAGTGCCGGTCTATGTCGAACGCAAATGGAATGGCAATCAGGGCTCGCTGAGTTGGTGGTTGCCGGTGAAGATGGATGAGGCAGAACGCCTCAAGCAGAAAATAGCGACTCCGGATGCGGACGCCTGGAACAATCAGATGTACAAGATTCGGGTCCTCGATCAATTGGTCTCCGATTCCGACCCCAACCTGACCAACGTGCTCATCGGTCAGAACTGGGAGATTTGGAGGATTGATTTCACCCGTGCTTTTCGCCCCAACAAGGATCTGAAAAGCCCTAAAGACTTGGTTCGCTGCGACCGGCAATTGTTGGAGAAACTGAAGGCGTTGGACGCGAACGCCCTCACAGAAAAAACCAGCCGCTATCTCTCCAAGGATCAGATCAAAGCGGTAATGGCCCGGCGGGACAAGATTGTGGCGCAGTTCCAACAGATGATTGCTGCAAAAGGTGAGAACGAAGTGCTGTACTGAATTATCTGGCTCCTTAACTAAACTGCACCGCTAACTCGGCGAGTGGCTCATCGGTGCTCAGGATCCCGCAGAGCTGACCGTTTGACGGATGCGGCGCAGGCGCAGGATGGACGGCCCAAGTTTAAGTGATTGCACAGTTTGTTTGGTCCCTAGGGTCAAGTGTTCGTGCTACATATCATGTCTCCCCGGTGATCCCGGGGATAAGGAGAAAAATATGCTGAAGAAGCACCTCACGTTGCTGGTTGCGTTGGTATTTACCTTCTCGCTTGCGGCGGCTACGTTCGCGCAGGAAGCCCCGGCCAAGAAGGAGAAAGCCGCGCGCTGGGAAGGTAGAATTGTAAACAGCAATAAGGCGGACTCTAGCCTGACTGTTCGTAAGGTCGGCTCGAGTTTGGAAAAGACTATTAAATACGACGCCTCGACGAAATGGGTCAGCCAGTATCACGCCGACAAAAAGATCAACGATATTACCCAAGACGACGTCAAGGACCAGGACTACGTGATTTGCACCGGCACTTGGGAGAGTGCCGGCTCACTCCACGCAACTATGATCTCTAAGCGGCTTTCCCACCCCTAGTACACGAGTGCGGGATTGTTACGCGCGTTGAAGCGTCCCGATCTCTCGCAAGGATCGAGGTTCACTTACTAACAAGGTCGCGGAGCCTTTGTGTGTCGGCTCCGCGATTGTTTCTTCTTCGCCTGGCGTTTAGAAGTACTTCATCAGTGCGGCACTCCGCCCCTATTCTTGAACTGACCGTGCCGACGTCTTGGCCTCGATTGCAGGTTCCGCTCTGGGTGTTGGGTTTGTTGACTTGTGCAACTCGGGCGGCCTAAGATGCACCGCAATCGAGGACGTCCTGCACAACTCAGTGATTTCGCTAAAATTCTACTGCTTGCCATTGGGAGACACCAAAATGATCCGCCCTCAGGCCTGTCTTGCTCCCCATCGCGCATGTATTGCCATCCTCCTGGGCTTGATGTCGGCGGTGCTGGCCTGCGCGGGACCGGCAAACGCCCCAGCGGAACCGCCGGAAACCGTAATCGCAATCGGCGATGTCCATGGCGATTTTGACGACTTCGTCGCGATTCTCCGGCGCACTGGTCTTATAGACAAGCAGAACCATTGGTCGGGCGGCAAGACAACTTTCGTCCAGAACGGTGATCTCCTGGATCGCGGGCCCAAGCCGCGCGAAGTCATGGACCTTATGATGGCCCTCGAGAAAGAATCTGCGCAAGCGGGCGGCCGGGTCGTAAGCTTGCTCGGCAACCACGAGATGATGAATATCATGGGCGACCTGCGCTACGTCACCCCCATGAACTTTGCCAGTTTTGCCGACGGCGATTCCGGGAAGCGGCAGAAGGCCGCGTATGACGAGTATGTGGGATGGAGAAATACTCACGCATCGTTGTTGGCCGAGCTTCTCCAGCCAATGGAGTTGACTGAGTCAGAGTGGATGGCGCGCCATCCGGCAGGGTTCCTTGAGCAGCGCCTGGCCTTTGCGCCAAACGGAAAATATGGCCAATGGCTTCGAGGACACGCCGCCTTGGCCGAAATCGACGGGATTATCTTTTTGCACGGCGGCATACATCCTGATCTGGCCAAGACAACACTCGATGCGATGAAAAGTCGTATCCACGCCGAAATCAAGGAATTTGATGACTTGAAACAGTCTCTGCAGAATCAAAAGTTGATTCTGCCATTCTTTAACTTACAGGAAATCCTTAGTGTGCTTCAGGCGGAAGTCATCGCTGAGCGCAAATCGCATGCGCCTGCCGACGAGGAACGCCAGGCTAAGATCGTGGAGTTCTTGAAGTTTCAAAATTGGCTGAGCGTGCGTGAGGATGGGCCGCTCTGGTTTCGCGGCTACGACCAGTGGAGCGAAGAAGTTGGCGCTCCTCAGGTGAGCAAGCTCTTGGAAGCTTACAAAGACGCGCACATTGTGGTTGGGCACACGGTACAGAAGACTGGCCGCATCCGTCCCCGGTTTGGCAACCAAGTGTTCCTGATCGACACCGGAATGCTCAGCACCTATTACCCGGGGGGAAGGCCGTCGGCCCTGGCAATCTGCGGAGGCCCTAAATTCATCGCCGTGTATCTGGACCAGCAGACCGTGCTTCTCAATTCCGCAGCTTCATCGCCACATATCGAAGGTCATGGGGAGCAACAAGCGGGGAAAGGGACAGCGGTTTCGGAAGCGCTAACTTCCTCGCCAGTCGACCGAATATGTTCCGCAACGGCAGCCGCACCGCAATGAGGACACAACGCCGCGAAGGTAGGTCACGCGAATGAAAAGTTGGATCGAGCGCGCACTGAATGTTCGCCCAGGAGATTTGGGCCGTGGTTCCCTTCTGTGCGCCTGCCTGTTTTTGGTCATCTGCACGTACAAGATCGGCGGAGTGGCGGGGGCCGCCTTATTCCTATCGCGGTTCCAGGCCAAGCAGCTTGCCTACGCCGATATTTCCAGTTCCGTGCTGGTGGCGTTGATAATAGCGGGCTACGTGCTTATCGCGCGGCGGGTTCTTTTCCGCGACCTGCTCGTAGGCAGCATGCTATTTTTCGCTGCCACCTGGGCGTTGTTCTGGGGGCTGGCGCATTACTACTCCCACCTGATCTGGATTTTCCCCGCCTTGTACGTTTGGGTAAAGATTTTTGGTGTGCTCGGAGCCACTCAGATTTGGACGCTGGCAAATTACGTCCTGACTACGCGTGAGGCCAAGCGGGTTTTCGGAATGGTCGGCGGGGGAGCCATTGCGGGTGGAATTTTTGCCGGTTACCTCGCCAAAACCTTGGCCAAAAGGTTTGGAACCGAAAGCCTGCTGCTGGCCATGACCCTGTTCGTAGTTATCTGCGGTGGACTGGTTATCTTCGTCTGGCGCAGCGGCCGGGTGGTAGTCGGTGACGCGACGGGAACGGCCGCAGGCTCTACCGAAACGGTTCCGCGCAACTTGGTGGCAAGCATGCGCCTGCTGTTCTCCTCCCCTTATTTGCGGTCCATCGCAACGGTTATCTGTGTTTCGTCCCTGGTTGTCACGTTGACCGGCTGGCAATTCCTCGCCATCGGACAGCAGTTCCTGGTCAAGAAAGACGCCATGGCGATTTTTTTTGGCGACTTTTATTTTTACGCCGGCCTGCTGGGTCTCTTGTTTCAGTTGCTGTTGACCGCAAGATTTTTGCGCCGATTCGGCATTGGCACCGCCCTTTTTGTTCTTCCCGTCACTGTCTTCCTGGGCTCTGTCGGCCTGCTCGCCTTTGGCACCCTAGCTTCCGCTGTCGCGCTGAAGGGCAGCGACCAGGTGCTGCGTTATTCGGTCGACAAGTCTACCGCCGAGTTGCTCTACCTGCCCATCCCCGCCGGTGTCAAATTGCAGGTGAAATGGTTCATCGATACGGTGATTTGGCGCCTCGGCGATGGGCTGTCCGGTTTGGCCGTTCTCATCTTTGCAACCTCCTTGCACTGGCAGGCCCGTCAAATCAGTTGGATTGTGCTGCTGCTGGCCAGCGGCTGGCTCGTGGCAGTTTCTGTCGCGCGGCGTCAGTACGTCTCAACTTTGAAGGAAAGCATCAGCCAGCATCGCTTCGACGTGGAACAAGCCAGCGCACCCGTGTTGGACCGGTCCACTACGGAACTTCTGGCCACCAATCTTTCCACATCTGATCCCAAAGACATCCTTTACGCGCTCTCCCTTTTTGAAGTGGAACAGCAAAGAGCTGTGCATCCGGCAATTCGGGCTTTGCTCAGTCATTCCGCACCGGAAGTGCGGCAGAAGGCAATCTCTATTCTCTCGGCGGCGGCCGACAAAGCCGCCGTTCCGGAAGTACAACGGCTGTTGCGTGATCCTGAACTCGGTGTGCGCACCGAAGCCCTCCTTTTTCTCAGCCACCATGCGCAAATCGATCCTTTGACTGCTATTGAACAACTCGGCGACTTCCCCGACTTCTCCGTGCGGTCGGCAGTCGTCGCCTTTTTGGCACAGCCCGGCGAGGCTCAAAACTTGGAGGCCGCGCGGAGTATTCTGGGCTCCATGGTCAACGAGGCCGGAGAAGCAGGCCTGCATAACCGGCTGGAAGCCGCCCGCCTCCTCGGCGAGTTGCCGGACTCTTTCGATCCCTTGCTGTCCAGGCTTCTGGCCGATTCCGACACTCGGGTCGTCTGCGAGGCCATCCGTTCGGTCGGTCTGCTACGCAAGCGCCGGCTGGTCCCTGAATTGTTAGACCTGCTGGCAGACCAGAAACTAGCCCCTGCGGCGGTGCAGGCGCTGGGACGGTTCGGTGACTCGATTCTAGGTGGTTTACGCGACCACCTCTGTGATTCCGCCGTTCCCATCCAGGCACGTCGAGAAATTCCCAGCATACTGCTGGCTCTCGGAACCTCAGCTGCCGCAAGCGTCCTCCTGGACAACCTCTTGCAGGGTGATACCACTTTACGCTTTCGTACGATCGCCTCTCTCAATAAACTTTGCAGGCTGAACCCTCAAATCGAGCTGGACGTTCAGATGCTGGAGACTGTGTTGGCCGCCGAGATTCTAGGGCACTACCGGTCTTACCAGATTTTGGCAACTATCGGCGCCACCCCAGACTCTGCCGATCCCCTCGGAAAAGCCCTGAAGGAGTCCATGCAGCAGGAATTGGAGCGCATCTTTCGGTTGCTTAACCTCCTGCATCCCCACCTCGATTTGCACAGTGCCTATGTAGGTCTGCAGTCGGCGAGCGTCTCCGTGCATGACAATGCCCTGGAATTCCTTGATAATGTCCTTAAGTCCCAATTGCGAGACATGCTTGTACCTTTGCTCGATAGCAAAATTACCGTGGCAGAGCGAGCCCAACTGGCCCACCGGCTGGTGCGCGCCAAAATCGAAAGTCAGGAACAGGCCGTGGCAGAACTCGTTGCTAGCGATGATCCCTGGTTAAAGTCGTGCGGCGCATACGCCATCGGAACCCTGGGGATAAAATCTTTGGCAGACCAATTAGACCGGTGCCTGAACGAATCGGACCCCTTGCTGCGCGAAACTGCCCGCGCCGCCAAGCTGCGCCTGGAAGCACTTGCTGCGAAGTCCTGATCTTCGCCTCTGGTGCAGACTCCATAACCTTCCGGAGCTGCCCACCATGTTCAGAAAAGGCGGATGGCGGTGCGCCACCAGGCAGGCCCCGGACACCTCGTGCGTGACAAACCTATCGAGGCAGCCGCAGGTCAATGCGAGTCGCGTGCAGCACGCCCTTGTCGTCCACTTGACCCAGCACGATCACAAAGGAGCCTTCCTTAATCTCGTCCTGCTCCCCGGGCTTTCCAAGTTTGGTCCATTGCGTTGAGCTGTCGTAGGCGATTTTCCTCAAATCCTCGGCCCGCGTGTTGACTCCGCCTCGGATGTCCATCTGCGACTGGTCTTTATAAATTCTGACGACGTGGCCTTGCCATTTCGTCTCTTTTTTCGCAGCCGGCTCTTTTTTACTTTCGGCGGCCTGCTTGGCGATTGCAGGGATGGAACCAACTACTGCTCCCATAAGCGCTAGGGAAAGTAACGTTCGGCAAACCTTCATTGCATCCTCCATGGTGAATTGACCGCTGACTCTCAACCGATTACAAAGGGAAGGTACGCGCGGGGGAGAGAATAATGCCGCGACCCGGAAGTGTAAAGAAGAATCTGCCCTAATAGGAGCGGCTGCGGCAGACATCCACCCGTGAGAAGAGTCGGGGTGCCGAATCCTTCTGTGTCAGAAGTGCGAGTTTTGACTTTTCCACACATTTCGCGATTTGTGGACCGCTCCGTTAGAATTCGCGGCCTCGTCACTCGCCTGAATATCGGCGAGTCACAGGCTTTGTCGCACTTGCGCGAATTCTCAGCCCAGGTGTACCGTGCACACCGTGGACTGCGGCCGTATAAGAAAAGATCGGTCCGAATGGAGCTCGTAAGATGAGCGATGCGGCACTCACTGCAAATTCAGGCTCCCCACTACCTCAGGATCGTTTCGCCGCGGAGCTGCGTGGCTTTGGGGCGCTCGGCATCCTCGCCGTGCTCGTCATTGCTGCCGGGCAACTATTGCCGCCGCTAAGCGCTGTGTTGGTTCTGGTGTGGACCAGCCTGTCGCGCACGCCATGGCGCGAGATCGGCTACGTGCGGCCCAGGAGCTGGATTGTAAGCCTCGTGATTGGCATCGCTTTCGGCATCGCGTTCAAATTCCTCATGAAGGCGGTTGTGATGCCCCTTCTCGGTGCCAGTCCAGTTAATCAGGCTTATCACTATCTGGCCGGAAACTGGGCTGCACTCCCGGCTGCCGTCTTGACCATGATTATCGTCGCGGGCTTCGGGGAAGAAACCGTATTCCGCGGATACATGTTCGAACGACTCGGCAAACTGCTCGGACGGAGCCTGGCCGCCCGGATCGTCACCGTGCTCATAACCTCCGCCGTGTTTGCGTCGCTCCATTACTTCGGGCAAGGGCTGGCTGGTGTCCAACAAGCGGCTATCACGGGCCTCGTGTTCGGGACGGTCTTCGCCGTCACTGGGCGAATCTGGATGCTGATGTGCGCGCATGCCGCCTTCGATCTGACTGCGGTCGCGATGATCTTCTGGAATCTCGAATCCGCGGTCGCTCACCTGATCTTTAAATAGGACGAGCAGCCGCGAACTGCCTCACCCTCGGTTCTGTAGGGCGGCTAGTTTGACTTCTCCGCGCATTTCCACAACCTCAGCAAACCCATCGCTCCCCCCTCAGCCTCCGAAACTTGAATGACGTGTCTTGTCATAGCTCGATCAATGGGCACGAGCTCTCACTTCTTCTTCACCACGGCCACCGCTTCGATTTCCACGAGGAACTCCGGCCGGAACAGCCTGGGCACTTGAACGGCGGTGCTCGCCGGGGGATTCTTGAGATTGATGTACTTGTCGCGTACTTCTCTGAACTAGGCCAAATGGGAAAGGTCCAGAAAGTAGCTATTCAATTTTATTACGTCGCCGAAGTTTCCGCCTGCCGCCTCAACACCCGCCTTAAGATTCTCAAACACTTGTTGGACCTGTGCGCGGAAATCATCTTTGCCGACTACGTTGCCGGACTTGTCCAAGGCAACTTGACCCGCGACAAATACGATTGTTCCACCGGTCACCGCGGCTACCTGGGAGTAGCCGACAGATTTGGGCATCGTTTCAGGAATGAGTAGTTGAAAGTTGACTTCACTGGACATGTTTTCCTTTGCTCCTTTGTTAGTTTGTTTTATCTGCGCGCGAACACCGGTGCCTCCCAACAGCCACGAAAATAGGAGTGCAGACAGCAGCATTTTGCTCTTTCCCATTGAACGGCCATCCTTCCAGTCCAGCAAGAACCACTATCTGGGAACGGATTCAGCACAAGACTGGGCTAACAACCGTGCCAGACTTGTGAGTCTTTTCTCGGATCTTATTTCCCTCACTTAGGCCTTCCTTTGTGACGGCCTTACGCGTTGACGGTAGCTGAAATCGCCTATATTCTTCAAATTGATGTAATACATGAGGAACATTCACCGTATGAATTTAGCTTCTCTTGATTTGAACCTTCTCGTCGCCCTTGAAGCCCTCCTTGAAGAGACGAGCGTTGGCCAAGCTGCAGACAGGCTTTCCCTCTCGCAGCCGGCCACGAGCCATGCGCTGAAAAGGCTCCGAAGGCTCCTCGATGATCTGCTGCTGGTACGCGTCGGCGCGCGCATGCAGCTTACGGCTCGCGCTGAAGCTCTGCGCTATCCGGTACAGGATGCGCTCTCTCGTGTCCGGGATCTCCTAATCGGGGAAGGATTCGAGCCGGCGCACAGCACGCGCACGTTTCAGTTGTTTGTAGCGGATAATGCCAGCGACCTCTTGCTTCCGCCTCTACTGAAACAACTGCAAAAGGAGGCTCCCAACATTTGTATCCGTGTTCTGCCGTCGCGTGGAAATATGCCGGACCCGTTCGAGCTCGCGCGGCTCGTGGACGTTGCCATTGCCTGTGTGCCGAATAAGTTCAAAGGCTTCTATCAGCAACGTCTCTTTACGGATCGCGACGCTTGTGCGGTTCGACGTGGCCACCCGATCGCATCACGGATCGCGGATCCCGAGGAGTTTCTGAAAGCGAAGCATGTCGCCGTCGTTGGGCGTGAGTTTACGGAAGATCCGGTGGATACATGGCTTCGGCAGGAGGGCTGCGAGCGAAACGTGGCGCTAACCGTTCCCCACTACCTGCAAGCTTTGCACGTAGTCGCGCAGTCCGATCTGATCGCTGTCATACCCGAGCGCCTCATCCGTGCCTGTGCCGGAACCCTCCACGTCGACGCCCTCGCGGTTCCGCTGGACGTCGGGACCTTTGACGAATTTGTCCTTCATCCGGCACGCAACCATGCGGATCCTGGATGTGTGTGGCTTCGGGGAGTTCTGATGGAGATCGCGAAATCGATGGGGCCTCTGCAGGCTAAGCAGGCGCATCAGAAGCGCAATCGTCGACCGAGCAACAATCTTGGCCTTAGACGGCCGGAAAGGCTGGAAGGCCACCATTCGCGACGGCCTCGGCGCTTGCACTAGATCAGCGGGTCGAACATCCTTTCCTCGCCCAGAACATACCGTCGCTATTTGATGCGAAACGTCACCTCGATCGGAACTACCGTGGCGACCGGGTTACCATCCGGCCCTTTGGCGGGCCTGAATTGCCATTTTCTCACCATTTCAATGGCGTTCTGTTCCAGTCCATAGCCGGCCTTCCTCACCACCGAAATATTTTCTGCTCGGCCGTCCGCGGTCACCACAACCTGTAGAACCACGCTTCCATTAAACTTCGCTGCCCTGGCTGCATCCGTGAAGTTGGGGCTTGGGCAGTAAACGCACGCGGGAACCGTCACTCCTCCGACTCCGGGACGCGCCATTCCAGCTAAAGCTCCATCCGACGCGGACGCCACGATCTTAATGTCTCTTGCCGCCGCTTTTTCCTCTGTTGCGTCTGAACCTTGCGCAACCTGCTTCGGCCCCGCCTCGTGCACCACTTTGTACTCCTGTCCAATGGCAAAGAGCGCCGCGTCCGGTTCCTCTCTCTGCAACTCGGTCACCCGCACCGTCTGCACCCCATACCGAGGGTCCGTTCGCTTCATCAGTAAATCGATTCTCAGCTCCGCCGCATACCAATACTCCGTCACAATCGTCAGCGGCCGGTCATTCCCCAGCGCTCCCGTCGCATAGGTCTGCGTCACGCGCACGCCCTTCACGGGCAGCCCGAGCATCGTGTCGGTCCCAATCTCTTCCTTCGTCGTCCCTGGCTTCGCAGTTCCTTCGGCTGCCGTCGTTTGCGTTTGCGCAGCAACCACCCACTGTCTCGCCAGCTTGCTCAACGGAAACAAATCCGTTCTCGTCCTTGTCGAAGGTTCGTACAACTCCACGCGAGTCAGCTTCGCTTCCCCACCCTCCGCGATGATCCAATTTCGCCTCTCGTTGTGCGTGAGTCCCGCCGAGTCCCGCGCGACCAGATTGTACGTTTTGTGCATGATCTGCGTGCCATCCTGCAGTTGGCTCACTGTCTCCAATTCCACCTTCGCGGAAAACGGCAGACCGCCCACCGCCGGAATGTGCTCGCCAGACATCGATTCCGCAACGCGTCCCTCGTCGTAGACGCTTGCAGGAGCAGAATCAGCTCTTTGTGAACTACTACGAGCAGGAATACCAATCGCAAGAATCAATACTGCAACGGCCTGGGCAAAGCGCTTCATGATGTCACCGCCAAATTGAAGACTGCCCTTACAAGAGCAGCCACCGCTCCCCTAGCCTACCACCGTCCGGCAGGGCCGAATTGGATCACGACCTCTGAAGTGGGCAGCTAGTGATCCCGACGGCCTTCCGTGGGCACCCGTGTTTTGGAGTACTCGCCGGCCTTAGATAACTGGGTTCACGCAAAACTACTTGAAGAGATAGCGAGACCATCGAACAGATTTTGCTGCCGAGCAGTCTCAACTCCTGATTAACGCGTTCATCGGGGCGTCAGGTAATCGCGTGGCGACAAATCTTGTTTCCAAAGCCTTTCGTCCATTCTTACTGCACGGCTAATTGGCGAAATGATTCTACACAACATGTCTCCCCTTCCTGGCGATCCTCAACAACCACGAAATAACTGTCCTGAATCAGGACAAGGACGTAAGCAAGGATCCCGGCTGAGGCACGCGGGGACTCTCCGGACTCACAGCGATCTTTCGCCGGACGGTGCGGAATCCTCGGCCGTCGTTCCTGCCCTCGGAGTAGTAATGCCCCGCGCCTCGAGCATGACGTACCGGCCATTTCGGCACGCCATAAAAAGCCTTGGATTAGGACGAAGAATGATTTATCTTTTCTGCCGGACCTTGGACATTTCGCGAGCTTTGGTCGGTTGCGCCGTTTCCTGCGCCTTCGCACATTTTGTTCCCGACGTCGGCCAAGAGACGATTCGTCAAGCTTTTCTAAGGTTCGGAAATGGCTCCTGGTATGAAGCCTCCTTTTTGCGTCCCCGTCCTTGCAGCTGTGTTTTTGTGCACTTGGTCTTACTACGCTCCGTCCGCTCGGGGCGCCGATTCGCCCAACTCGTCTCAAGAGGCGTCCGCGCAGTCTGCGGACTTGGTGACTCTCTCGATTCCCGGTCCGCTGCGCTCTTTTCTGCGTATGGCGGGCATTAGTCAGAAGATCTCGCCGGAAGAAGTCGCCCCTTTGCTGGCTCGCAACGTCTTCCAGCGGGGCTTCGCAGGTCCGCAACCTAACCGTCGTCCTACGGAATTCCTGCTCCTGCTGGTCCGCTATGTGCAACAAGCCAGAGAATTGTCCGCTCTTGCGGGGCCTGACGGCGTCCTTCGTGTTTCTAATTGCGAAGAAGCCAGACCCCTGCTGAGGGTCTTGGGCTACCGTACTCGCGCCGATTGCGGGCAGCATAACATTTTCCTGCAGACGGACGACCCGCAGAGGGCGTTTCTAACCGTCGATTCCGGCTTCCCGCTTCCCCGGCTTGAGCAGAGCTTGCGTGACGCACAAACTTTCACCTACGCCTTCGCCGGCTCCAGCGTGCCCGCATTGCTGGCGGATAGCGATTGGTTGAGAAAAGGAAACGCCAAGGATGGGGATCTGCTCGACGCGCTCCTGCGCGACCCTGCGCTGGCCCGCTTTTACTGCGCCTTCGCGCGAATGGATTCGGAAACTCAAGTTGCCTTAAGGCAAACGCAAGCCTTAAAGAAGATAATTCCGTTGGCTGCGATTCTGGATTTTTACGGGACTAACATTCGCATTCGATCCGGGCGCGTGCTCGTGCCTGGAGGGCCGGCTGCGGAGGAGGGCTGGAAAGACCTCGTAGGCGCGGCCCCGGACGTTCCTGCGGAGTTCGTCCCTCGCCTGCTCGCTAAGGACAACGGCTGGCTGGCCGCTTACTTCGACTCCTTGTCCCGCGTCAACCCGCTTCAGCAAATGCATTTCACCGAAGTCCGCCAGCTGCGCCGCTACTACGAAGCGCTTCGCGGAAAGGACACCACCCCGAACGCTGCAACCGGCATGTTTCGCCCGGACTCCGGCCTGATGCTTCTGGTAACTCGTGTCCGTTGGGAGCCCAACGGCGATCCCCACGTTCCTGGGAATCTCGATGCCTGGAGGAAGATTTTCCGCCAGAAGTACGATTCCAACATGCTCCACGACTCGGGCAAACGTTCCGACCATCTGGACACGCCCGGCCAACTCCTGGAAACCATGTTCGGGATTTCTCGCGTGCGAACAGATGCCGGGCCGTTGCAAGCGTACCTGCTTCTGAGCGAGATGGACGCGCGGCGGCCTCAGGGACACCGTCTCAGTCCGGAAACAGTCACCTTGCTGGCTGCCAAGTTCGCCGACCTCAGCGATCAGTATTTGATCTTCTCCGAATTTCCAGACTTGAGCGACGCCTCCATCACCGGCTTTCTCTCAACTGCTGCAAGTCTTGGCAAAATCTCCAACAACAGTCTGCGAGGCAACGCCTTGGGAACCTTCCAGGCTACCGTGGGGCTTTGGCAAGTTTTCGCGCGTCAGGGTCAAATCCCAAGCGCCGAGTTGAACGATTCCTGGCGGCGTCTCATTAAGCCTTTCGGCACCGTTGCTTCGACCACGCAATTGTTCGATGGCGGCCGGGACTCGCTGAGAGAACTACTGCTGGTTGTAACCGGCAAGCCGGACGCCTCTCAGGACGAAGTGGTCGGTTTGCTCGCAGGCCCTCCTCAAACGACTCCCGAAGGCCAGCGCATGCACCGGCTGTTGGCAGGCAAGATTAGCTCGGTCCTGGAGGAGCAGCGCTTGGTTTCTCTCGACACGTTATTGGCCCTCGGTGACGCTCTGCATGACGTCGCCCACGTGAAGGCCGTCGCCAATACTTTGCTTCCCCTGGCTCGAGAGCTCCGGGAATTTGAGATGCCGCAGCCGATTTTCCATGCCAGTGAAAGAGATGAGTGGGCGGCAGGGATTTACAATAATCGTCACACCGAATTGCAGTTGCGCACGGATTTGTCCAAGGTCATCAAATCGCCTGCCTCTCCCGCGCAGCTTGCGGAGGCCCGTGGCCAGCTCGCTCCCTTTCTTCGCGACACCTTGGTAGGTCTCAACTATGCGTACTACGAGCCTCCGGGCGCTCAGATCCTCCACCACAACCCACTTTTCGTTCGTTCGCATGACTTTGCCGCAGCCACCGTCCTTGGAATAGAACACGTCTGGCAAGCTCCGTTGTTGTTTGGGGCCGGCTCCCCGGCCGGCGGAGGCGCGCATTTGGTCGGATCGCTGGCGGACTTGCCATACGTACTTGCCAATGCCGAACAGGATTTCATCGCCCCGGAAAACGTGCAGGCCCTCATCTGGCGGGAAGTCGTGCCCAGCCTCTTGACCAATGCGATCGTGCCGCGATGGTGGGACGTCAGCCGCAACGAACTTCATGCTGTCACTCTTTACCAGCGAGCCGGCGAAGAGCTTTTAGCCGCCTCGGTACAAGACGAAGAACTGCGCAGCAACGTCATGAGCATTCTGCACGATCGCATGTCTCCGCAAACCTCGGAACACCTTGAGCACGCTCTTCGTGCGGGAAATTTGGCTGGCGCGCTTCCGCAGCTGATGCCCGCGGATACGTTTTATCTGGCGGCCGAGTATCGGCGAAGATTCCCTCACAAGAGCGACTCTTTCGGTTCAGCCGGCAAGGAACTCGAGAGTCTCTGTCAGCGCTACCCCGTCGATGTCAGCTGGGAGCGCCTCTCCCGCGATTTCGGAGTACCTCACCCCATATTGGAACGGAGTTACGGCCGTGATCTCCTGAATCTGGCGCCCTTTCCGGCGTTCACGGGCTACTCCAGCCGTCTACTGGCCGAGTCTTGGGATTCCAACAACTTGTACTGGGCTCGCCTCGCCGACGAACAGGGTTTCTCCCCGGTGATGCTGAACCGACTGGTTCCGGAGCTGACCCGCCGGATGGTGGAGAAGATTTTCGCCACCGACATGGAGGATTGGCCGGCCCTCTTGCGCGCCGCGCGGGAAACCGGCGACGAGTTTCGCAATGGCAAGATCGCAGCGTTGTCTAGCGCTGTCCCGGCCTCGGAGCAGTGAATCGCTGGGCTCGGCCCCCTGGATTTCGCCAGCTGGGCAGCCACGGCCGGCACGGACAAGTGGTCAAGATGGATACAGAATCATGCAAAAAAAACTTTTGATATTCGCTCTCGCGCTTCTCCTCGCTCTACTCTCCGTTTTCAAGACACCGACGATTGCACAGCAAGGCCAAGGCGGAACTCCCTTGCGCGTGGTCGTCGACCTCGTCCAGTTAAATGTGGCCGTAACCGACGGCAAAGGCAACTACGTCACGGATCTTCGCCCCTCGGACTTCAGCATCACAGAGGACGGCATCTCGGAGAAAATTGCCAATTTTGAAGAAGGCAACGGTCCCACCCAGACCTTGGTTGACATGCCGGAAGGGGCCAACGCGGACGCGGGCGAGACATCGGCGGCGCAGGGACGTAGCCCAGCGGGCGATCCGCAACAAAGCCTCAATGCAGCTCTCGCCGGGTCCGATGTTTTCATTCTGTTCGATACCAGCAACTATATGTACCGCGGCTTTGTCTTCGCGCAGGATGCAATTTCCGATTTCATTCGTTCTCTCGAAACCGTGGACAAGGTCGCTTTCTATTCGTACAGTCGCAACCTTTCCCGCGCCGCGCCTTTGACCGCCGACCGTGCTGGGGTGGTGCGCGGTGTGCGCACCACCGTTGCCGGAGACGACGCCGCGCTCTATAACTGCCTATTATTAACAGTCAAGGATGCCGCCCAGTACCCGGGCAGAAAGGTCGTTGTGGTCTTCTCCAACGGCCCCGACAACGCCAGCATGGTGCCTCCGGAAGACGTCACCGAGTTGGCCCAATCAGTCGGTATCCCTGTTTACATGATAAGCACCGCGGAAGCCAAGCTTGAGCCCGTCTCCACGGCCGTCTTTGAGCGCATGAGCGCGGCCACCGGCGGCAAAGCGTATTTTGCCGGTAGTTGGCGTGACGAGAAAAAGGCGTTTGCTTCGATCCGTAATGACTTGGCACATCTCTACTTGCTGAGCTACTACCCGGCGGCGAATCCCAACCGTGGCTGGCGCACTATCACGGTGAAACTTGCTGGCGAGCGCCTGAAGAAGTACCACATCCGCACACGCAACGGCTATCGTCCCCAGCCGGCCCGCTTGTCCGCCGTCGGTGCCGCAGCCGCGCGGTCCGATTCGGTCCCGAACTGAATCGGAATTGCGCCCCGGCCGAGCGGAGCAGATTGTAGCTTTTCGGGAGAGATGTAGCATGGCTTTGAGAACCCTATTTCACTTAGATGTATAGGCACGTTACCGACAATTGAGCTCTGGGCCGATTTCAGTTTTCCGGTAAGCGTTAATTAGGCACTGCTTGGCCTGGCCATTCTCGAACCGTCCGATGTATGGGTAACCGTAGTTCGGGTGGGGACACCTACAACTGCGAAATTGCTATTGCGGCTGCTTAATATCCGCAGTTGCTTGCTTGATGCTGCCTTTAACGAGTTCCGTCTTCACTTCGGATTTCTGTCCGGCGAGCAGATTCAGCTCTGTTTCAAATGTCCGATAGCCAGGCAGCCCAACCTTGATTCGATGTTTTCCGGGGCTAATCAGCATAGAGTGAACGCCGCCGAACTCGCTCGCATGTCCGACGTACTTGTCATCGAGAAACACCGCTGCGCGTCCCGGTTCGACGTTCAGTTTCAACGTGGCGGTAACATCAGGTGTCACAGCGCGAGGGCTGAGGTGCATCGTTACCCGAACGGTTTGTACTTGCCCGGGTTCCACCACGATTTTTCGCAGAAAATCGTCGTAACCGGACTGGCGCACCGAGATTTCATGATCCCCCGGAAGCAGCATCACCTTCTTATCCCCGTGCAGTTCCTTTAGGAATCCCACATAATCGCCATCGACCCATACGCCTGAAGCTCTTTCCACTTTCGTCGCGCCTTCGAACTTGACCTCGCCTAAGACCTTACTGTCTTGTGCGGACGCAACCGCGATCGCGACATACAGACAAAACTGAGCGAATAGGGCTGTCATGGATCGGAACTTCAACATTTTGGGCATCCCCTTTATTCAGGCAGAAAGTCTAAGGTTGCCTTTGGATTAAGATGACTTCGTATCATTGGCCTTGTTCCCGCGAGTGAAAAGTATCTCCGATGGTGAGATACGGGCCCTTTTAATGTTCTTCTCAACTGGACTATCTTGCCTTGTCGCACGGTAAGGGCTGGAGTGCCCAGAACTCGCTAAATCCAAGAGTGCCAACCTCATCAGGACCATCATAAGTCTGTTTTCTGTTGCGGTCATGGAGCACCATCCCAGGGACTTTCCCAGGGTTAGGGCTCATCTGAGAAAAAGTCTTTTGACATCGTATGTGATAGGGCAATTCCCGTTCCAAATTCCAAGCAGGATTGCCATCCCCTTGAAACCCAGCTATTTCAAGATCTTGCAAGTTGCAGGGGTCCTGCCACCTGGAAAATGCAAGTTTTGCCCGCATGAAATTCTTCCCTAATGCCGCCTCAAAATGGGGGTAGCCCTTCCTTGCGGGTTTGGTTTTGCACGCGTGGGGTCTCTCGTTTTCTCATTTCTTCACCCCTTTCAGCTCCTCCGGCGCGCGGCGCGTGCCCCGAGTCTCTCTATGATGCCTCTACTCACTACCCACTACTCACTATCAACTTCTAACTCCCGCTAGCCCCCGCAAAACCGCGCGGTTTTTGCGCGATGAATCCTGGCTGTCCTCTTCCAGATTCCACGGGTCACAGATCATGAATCACCGGTCACGGGCCACGGGTTACGGATCACGTGTTGCCGATCACGGGTCACCGGTCACTGGGCATGGATCACCGCTCACCTCTTCTCGGCCTTCTCCTTGGCCAGAAGAACTCTTTTCCCGGATGTGCTATCGTCCGTTGGCACTGGTTTTTCGCTCCCACACTATCCGTCAATTCGAGCGGAGCGAGAAATCTCTCTTCGCCGAGTGCGATAACCAAGGAGCAGAGGAACAATGGCAGAGCGCCCCGTACTCGTTGGACTTGTACCGCAGGTCGTCGTTCTCGACCCCGGCGACCAGATCTCCTGGATCTCCGACGCCGGCAATCTTCGCGTCGAATTCGATGTCAACCGCTGCCCCTTTTCCTCCAATATCTTTCAAGCGCCCGCGGGTATGCGCCTTCTCAGTGGCCCGCCCCGCCCCGGCCTCAAGGCGGCCACATACAAATACCGACTCTGGCTCAACGATCAGCTCGTCGGCCAGGGCGAAGTCATCCTCCGCGAAAAGTAGCGGGCGAAATTAATAAGCCCGGCAGCGGAAACTGCCGGGCTTCTGGAGAAGAGATTTGGATGGTTTCTTAGACGCAGTTGCGATCTCGGGCCCACCGCTCCGGCCTGGGTTCGTTGTCCCGCCCCGTTGAGCCGCGAGGAACAAAGTTTGGGGCAGCTTGGCCCGGCCTATTTACGCTGTTTGGCTCCGCCAATTTGAGCAGCTTGACCCGGCCTATTTGGGTTGTTTGGCCCAGCCTATTTGGGTTGTTTGGCAATGACGAGCGCTTTAATTTTTGCGTACGTTGCCGCCGGAACGACCTTTTTGTTCACGAGATCGGTCTTTGTTTTGTACGGACGCCCATCAATGATTTTTTGCGAATACGCATCGCCGATGCCCGGCAGCGCCTTCAACTCATCTTTCGTCGCGCTGTTGATGTCCACCAGATCGGCCGCTTTGGTTGCTGTTTTGGATGCGGCTGGTTGCGTGCTCGATTTGGCCGCCGTGGTGCTTGGCTTGGCCGGCGCCGTCTGCGCATGTGAATAAGCAGCCCCCGCCCCCAAAATCAACGCCGCCAAAATCATCCTGCTCAGTTGTTTCTTCATTTTCTTTTCTCCTTTTTTCTTTCTAAAACTCTCCCGTGGCTTTTCCCTTCGCTCCCCTGGTTTGTCGCTACAAACTCACCGCTTCTCGTTCGCTGGTCTCACTTGGCAGCTTTATATCCTGCCTTAATCGCATCCGTCTCCAACATATACTTGCCCTTCTTCGTCTTTCCATACCAGCGCGTTCCCGGCTTGTGATACACGCCAGCCGCGGTGTTCACCCACACCATGCCCGCGCCTTTCTCCGGTGGCTTCTGCGACATCGTCGAATTAGCAGACGCTCGCGTGTTCGAATCGGGAGTGGTCGCGGCATCCGCCGCGGAAGCGGAAGCGGTGGAAGCCGGTTTCGCGGAGCTAGGCTTATCGGGCGAACCTGCGTTTGTCTGGGGTTTATTCGAACTGCCCGATTGCGCGGTTTGGGCATGCAGCGCCGCGTTGCTCACCAGAAAGCATGCCGCAAGGAGAGTGGACGCAGCGAGCGCAGCCGCCATCAGTAGCGCGCGGCGGAGACTCTTCTCGTTGGGTCTCATCGTACTGCTTCTCGCGGACATGAATGCCTAGTGGAACCCAGGGCTGCTGGAATGCGGGCATGATGGCGAAGAAAGCAGGTGAAGTCAATATGCAAGAGGGCCAGATTTGCTGGCCAAACGGTCAGGCGGGATATCCAGGCAGCTGACGCTCGTCGCCACTCGTCAGTCGCTAGGCGTTGGACGCTAGTCGCTGGCAGCCACGCTGCGCGGTGATTCCACGGATTCGGCCAGTCCCCGGCGGACCGGACCCAGCACGAACGCGGGGACTTGGCGCTCCGGCGCCAGGGAGAGATTGGTAGCTCTGCGGGGAAATTCGGTGCGCTGATCCAGCTTCATCCCCGCCTCGCGGAGGAACTCGGCGGAGAAGCCCATGTCTTCGGCGCGATCCACGCCCCAGAACCAGAGTTTCTCCTCGTGCCGCTGGAGAAAGTCCAGACTCTCCTCGAGCTTCTTCATGGCTCGGTCAAACGAAGAAGCGAGGAAGTAAACCGCGAGATTCCAGGCGTGCCGAGGGTAGAAAACCTGGATTCGAACGCAATATTTGCCAGACTGATTGCGTTCCATGCAGCAGCGGTAGTCATTGCGGACGGCGGGTGTGCGAGCAGGCGTCTTCTTCGTGTTCATAAAGTCCTGAGGTTCCGGCGCTGGGGGGCCATGGCAGAATTTTTTCGGTTTTGATGCTTTCAGCGAAACGCTTCGAACGGCAGATGTACAGCACTTGGGCTGAAATCGGCCATTCAGGAGACGGCTAATAGGCTACCGGGGAGCGACCACAAACACAAGCACTCCGCAACTGGATTTTAAGTACTGTATTATGAATTACTTAGACTAGCCCACGCTGCCGAAACTGCGAAGTTTGTCCGGCATGATCTGGAGCTTGCCCTCTTTTTTCAGGCGGTCTTCGAGAGCAGTTCGAAAGGCCTCGAAAGCGAGCGAGCGCTTATTTTGCAGGACGGCATCGGTGATTTCTTTCTTTTGTTTCTCAAAATCCGCGGGATTGGGTTCTTGCTTGTCGACTACTTTGTAGACGAGCCAGTTTGCGCCCAGATTGAGAGGCGAGCCGACATCGCCCGGTTTCAGCTGAAACGCCGCAGCGAGTTGCTTTCCGCTGGCGACATTAGAGATTGAGCCGCCACGAGCAAATTCGTCACTGGTTTTGGCATCCAGTCCGAGAGCTTTGGCGGCCGCGTCCAACTTTTCTCCAGCCTTCACCCGCTTGACCAGCTCATCTGCCTTGGAGCGAGCTTCCGTGGACGCTTTTTCCTGCTTCAGATCGGCAACGAGCTTGTCCCGGACCTCATCCAGGGTCCCCTGGTGCGCGGGAAGAATCTGCTTAACGGACAGAACCAGGTAGCCGCGGTCCGTGTGGATGGGGAGGCTCAACTCTCCCTGACGCAACCGGAAGATGGAATCACTCACTTTGACGTCTTGCGAATTCCCCAGTTCGAGCAATGGGTCGGTTGCCGCCACGGGGCGTGTCTCTCCAACAGTCAGGTGATACTGCTTGGCGAGGTCGTCTAGAGAAACCTTGTTGGATTGGCGGATGGCCTGAGAGAGTTTATCGGCGATATCGCCGGCCTGCTTATCGGCTTCCGAAAGGAGCAGCGGCGTGCGGATGGAGTCCTTTACTTCATCAAAAGTCTTGGTGTGCGCCGTCTCCTTATCAATGATTTTGATGATGTGGAAGCCATACTGGGTCTTGACCAGGTCCGAAATGCTGCCTTTCGGAAGCGAAAACGCGGCCTTTTCGAACTCCGCGACCGTTTGGCCTTGGACGATCCAGCCCAGGTCTCCGCCCTTGTCTCTCGAACCGGGGTTCCCGGGGCTGCCGGCGTCCTCGGAGTATTTCTTGGCGAGTTCCTCGAAATTTGCGCCTTTTTTGGCCTGATTCAAAACGTCCTGCGCCTTCTTCTTAATCTCTTCGGCCTCGGCGTCCGTTTTGCCGACAGTCATGAGCAAAATGTGCTCGACGTGGACGCGGTTCGGAACTTGATAATCCTGAATATTCTTTTTGTACTGGGCCTGCAACTGATCGTCCGTGACCTGCAGGTTCTGACGAACTTGATTCACGTCCACAATGGCGTAACGCACCACCCGCTTTTCGGGCACCTGATACTTTGCCTTATTTTTCTCGTACGCGGCCTTGATCTCGGCGTCATCCAAGATCATCTTCGCCTGCAAGTCTTCGGGCTTGATGAACGCGTAGTCCAGCTTTACCTTTTCATTGCGGTACTTGAATTCCGCTTGAAGCTCAGCCGGACCGGCGCTAATTCCGTCGGTAACGAGTTTCTGAAATTTTTCCTGGAGAAGGCCCTGCCGGACGGTGTCTTCGAATTGCGAGACGGACATCTGCGTGCGAGACTCCACCAGGGAAGCGTATTGATCCGGGGCAATGGGAGCGCCCCCGTTGAAGGCAGCCGGAAGGATAAGCCGGATGCGGTCGGCGATCTCGTCGTTCGAAACGCGGATGCGGAGCTGAGTAGCCTCGTACTCCATTTCTTTCTGAAGGAGGAGCTGCCGAAGAATCTGCTGGGCGTAATACGGCTCGAGCATCGGCGGCACTTGATTGCGCTGCTTGATCTGGTTGAGCTGCTGGCTTATTTCCGCGACGGTGACGGTCTGATCGCCGACTTTGGCAACCGCATCGGTGGACATCTGGGTGGTTCCCGGACCCGTCGGCACGAGATACAGCAGCATGCCGCCCGACAACGCCAAGACAACCACACCGAGCAGGATACGGGAAAGAAGTTTTTGCTTGTTATCCGAGTTGCCAGCCATCCGCTGAATCCCCCCAAGTCCCTGAGCAAACTTAACATTATAGAAGATAGTTGCCATGGGCCTCAAATAGAATCGTGGGGAGGGAGTTGTTCAGTTCCCGGTTTGCCTGTAATCCGTCCAGAGTCGATGCCCAGCGCGGATATCACTCCCTACAAGCCGACTTCCCGGGACTTATCCGCACGATGCCCAACTGGATTACTTCCGAATCGCCGACCATCTGTCCGGAACCGTGGGAACATCTGGAGTACCGCGTATCTCTTGCGATACGATTGCCCCCGCGTGCTCCTCGGCGTAGAGACAGGAGACAGTATGGGCACATTGATTCAAGACTTGCGCCATGGCCTGCGCATGCTGCGCAAATCTCCGGGCTTCACTGCTGTCGCCGTGCTCACCCTCGCTCTCGGCATCGGCGCCAACACCGCCATCTTCGGCCTCGCCAACGCCGCCTTCTTCCGCGCGCTTCCCTACCCCCACGGCGAACGCCTCGCCTTCCTGTGGCAAAACAATGAGCGCACCGGCGAATCCGAAGGCGCTGTCTCCTATCCCAATTACGCCGACTGGCGTGCCCAATCCCGCAGCTTCGTGGACATGGCGTTCATCTTCACGGGCGAGGTTCTCCTCACCAAAGGGGGCGATCTCCAGCACGTCGCGGTAGGGGAAGTTTCAACAAATTTCCTTTCCGTCCTAGGCGCGACTCCGTTTCTCGGTCGCGACTTCACTCCAGCCGACGCGCTTTCCGACCAGACACACGTCATCATCATCAGCCATGATTTATGGCAGAGCTACTACGGCGGTGATCCGCACGTCATCGGCCGCCCCGCTGGCCCCGGCAATTCGGCAAAATTCACTATTGTCGGCGTGATGCCGCCGGGCTTCTCATTCCCGCCCGGTGCGCAAACGTGGGGGCCGCGCACGCTCAACGATTACCAACGAACAAGGTCACGGCAGTACCCGATTTTCAAAGTGATCGGTCGCCTAAAACCCGGAGTGAAATGGTCAGTCGCCCAAGCCGAGATGAATACCATCGCCCAGCGGCTCGCCGAACAATATCCGGCCATAGACGGCGGCGCGGGCATCCGCATCGTTCCTCTGCGCCAGCAGCTTTCGCAAAACGTGCGTGAGGGCTTGGTCGTTCTCTGGGCCGCAATCTTCTGCGTTCTCCTGATTGCCTGCGTGAACGCCGCCAACTTAATGATGGCCCGCGCCGCTAGCCGCCAGAAAGAAATCGCCGTCCGCTTTTCTCTTGGCGCAACGCGCAGCCGAATCATTCGTCAATTCCTCGCTGAAAGCCTGTTCCTCGCTGCCGCAGGCGCAGCCGCTGGACTCTTCCTTGCGTTTTGGACTGTCGCTCTCGTCTCAAAATTCAATCCCGATATCGCCCGCCTCGACGGCAGCATCCTCGACGCCCGCGTACTTCTCTACACGGTCGCCGTCGCTGCCTTCACTGCCCTCATTTGCGCTATCCTCCCCGCAGTTTCCGCGTCCCGCCTCGACCTGAATCGTACTTTTAAGGAAACAAGCCCCGGCTCAGCCTCCCCCGGCGCGCAACTCACCCGCAAAATCCTCATCGTCGCCGAAGTCTCCCTCACCTTCGTTCTACTCGTCGGCTCCGGCCTTTTGATTCGCAGTCTCTGGCAAATTCTCGCGGTAAATGTCGGCTTCGACTCCAAGCATGTTCTGGCCTTACACCTTCGTGTTCCCTGGACGTCGCAGTGGCCTGAGGACGACAAGTTGAATGCTGTTTATCGCGGCTTGATGACTCGCCTCAGCACTCTTCCGGGTGTCGTTAGCGTCGACTCTACGTCCAACGTCCTCTTTCCAGGAGAAATGTTTAAAGTCTCTTTCGTAATCGAGGGGCAGTCGACGCCGCCCCAGCAAAGATCACTTCTCCCACACGGCGAAGCCACTGCCAATTATTTCCGCACAATGGGAATTCTATTGCTTCGCGGCCGTTTTTTTAGCGCTGCCGACGCGGTTGATAACGCACAACCCGTTGTCATCATTAACGAGACTATGGCCCAGCGTTATTGGCCAAATGCCGATCCTCTCGGCAAGCGATTTCGCATGGACGACCCTAATCTCAAGAGCCCGTGGTTCACCATCGTTGGCGTCGTGGGCGATGTTCATCAAGAAGGCCTCGAAAATTCCGCCGGCTTGATGGCCTACTTCCCCTCGGCGGGCTACTGGGGCGATGATCTAGTGATCCGCACTGCTGGCGACCCCGCCGCGCTGATTCCAGCGGTGCGCGAGGAGGCCCGTTCAGTCTCGGCTAATTTTGGGATTGATCGACTGGTTCCTGGCAGCGAAATGCTCTCCTCCCACGAATCCCAGCGCAAATTCAATGCCTGGCTGCTCGGCATGTTCGCTTTCATCGCTCTTTTGCTCGCCGCGGTGGGGATTTACGGAAGCATTTCCTACTGGGTGAAGCAGCGTACGCAGGAAATCGGCGTGCGCATGGCTCTCGGCGCGCAGCCGCGAAACATTTCCGCGCTGGTCATCGGTCGGGGCATGGCCGTCATTTTTGTCGGCCTCGCGTTCGGCATCGCTGGAGCCCTCGCCCTCACGCGCCTGATTTCAGCCATGCTTTTCGGCGTTAAGCCCGCCGATCCCCTCACTTACGCCGCTGTCGTGCTCACGCTTGCGTCTGTCGCTCTTGCCGCTTGCTATATCCCCGCCCGCCGCGCCATGCACGTCGATCCCATGGTCGCACTGAGATTCGAATAATCTCAGCACGCAGGCGGGTGCCAAACCGTACTTTGAACTACCTCGCAAGAAAGTGTGTGGGACTTGTGTGCATTCCTGGCGATTGACGGGCAAACCGGAAGTAATGCCTCCGGGTTGGCAGATTGCTCCCGATAAACGCGCATCTCGTCAATGCTTGATTTCCTGATGAGATGCCGACTTATGAGGATTGTCCGGAGCGCAGCGGAGGCAGAGCGCCGTTCGCGGAGTATGGGCGCGGGGAAAGGGATGGCAGCCCTTGTCCCCGCCTCAACGCTGAAGCGGACGGAGCGCGCAGCGCTCTGAATCGCACCCACTAAAAACGCATCGGACGGTGCATCCCTTCCTTGCACGCTGGCTCAGACCGTTGCCTGGTCCCGCTTCCCTAAATATGCCTTGACACGTATATGCCCTGTGGAGTATATCAAGGGAATGGAATCCTTCGAAATCATTGCGGAGCCGAACCGCCGCGCGATACTGAGCCTCCTGGTCTCGTCACAGCAGTCGGTTGGAGAGATCGAGCGTCAGCTTCGTATGACGCAGCCGACCGTGTCAAAGCACCTGCGCGTGCTGCGCGAAGCCGGTTTCGTGGAGTCCACCGTGGACGCACAGCGCCGTCTCTACCGACTGAAACCAGAACCGTTTCAGGAGCTGGATGCCTGGTTGGCTCGGTTCCGTCGATTCTGGTCCGAGCACGTGGATGCTCTCGAACGGCACCTCGACCGGATGAATCCTTCAACACCAACGAGGGAAACACCAACGAAAAAGAAGACAAGCAGAAGACGGCGCGGCCCAAACCGCGAACGTGACAGTCGGAGTAGGAATCATGATCGCTCATAACCCCCTCCACGGATCCGGACAAGCGGGATTCCCGCATCCGGCTCTTGCCTTAGGTGAGGACGCCCATGCGATGCAGAGGATAGGGATGAC
>Ga0070697_100000359_pt1 | contig 35748 bp, 35 predicted proteins | sample KBSK1501metaG_FD_65475 | JGI IMG/M metagenome (GOLD analysis project Ga0070697, IMG submission 65475) | Corn, switchgrass and miscanthus rhizosphere microbial communities from Kellogg Biological Station, Michigan, USA - KBS K1-50-1 metaG | ecosystem: Host-associated > Plants > Roots >...
GAGGCGATCGTGGACGGCTGGTTCCACACCGGCGACATCGGTCTGATCGATCCCGACGGGTTTCTGAAGATCACCGACCGCAAGAAGGAAATCCTGAAGACCTCCGGCGGCAAGATGGTCGCGCCCCAGCCGATCGAGAACCTGTTGAAAACCGACCGGTTCATCTCGCAGGCGGTCCTCATCGGCGAGCGGCGCCGGTTCATCTCCGCGCTGATCGTCCCGGACATGGCCTGGCTCGAGTCGTACGCGAAGCACAAGCAGATACCATACACGCGCGTCGAGGACCTGCTCGACGATGCGCGCGTCCTGGATCTCTTCCGCCGCCGCGTCGAGGCGAAGATGGCGGGCCTGCCGTCCTACGAGACGATCAAGAAGTTCCGGCTCCTGCCGAAGGAGCTGACCCAGGAGTCCGGTGAGTTGACTCCGACGCTCAAGGTCAAGCGCCGCGTCGTCGAGCAGAAGTACCGCGTGCTCATCGAGTCGATGTACGCGGAGGAGCAGGACCGTTCTCCAGCTCCTCGATCGTCCGCGGCCAGTCGTCCTTGAGCAGTCGGGACAGGGCGCGGTCGGCCAGGATCCGTCCCTTCGTCTGGCAGCGCGGACAGTAGTTGCATTCGTTCTCGGCGTAGACGATGCGCTGGACCGGCGCGCCGCATTTCGGGCACGGGCGCCGAAAGCGGCCGTGCACCGCCATCCCGTCCCGGAAGGCGGTGACGTTCTCCGGAAAGCGGTCGCCGCGCTCGCGCCGCAGCCGGTCGGTCCACTCGCCCAGCACCGCGCGCGTCGCCTCGAACAGCCGGGTCACGTCGTCCTCCGACAGACGGCGGGTCTGTTGAAGCGGCGACAGTCCCGCGCGGTGCAGGATCTCGTCGGAATAGGCGTTGCCGATGCCGCTGAACAGACGCGGGTCGGTGAGCGCCCGCTTGAGCGTGTGGCTCTCCCGCGCCAGCGCGTCGCGGAACGCGGGCAGGCCGGCGTCCAGCACCTCGATCCCGCCGCGATCGAGCCCGGCCAGCGCCTCGTCGCCCGCGACCAGGTGCAGCGCGGCGCGCTTCTTCGAGCCGGCCTCGGTGAGGAGCAATGTGCCGGCGTCGAAATCGAAGGCGGCGGCGCCGACCCGCCCGGGGATCCCCGCGCCGGCGGGCTTCCATCGCAGCCTCCCGGAGATCATCAGGTGGATGACCAGGTACAGGCCGCCCTCGAGACCGAGCGCGATCCGCTTGCCGACCCGGCGCAGCGTGCCGACCGCTCGACCCTCGGCGTCGCGCAGGGGCGGCCGCACGGTGCGCAGGAGGAACGGGCTCCGGAGCCGGATCCTCTCCAACCGCCGGCCGAGGACGCGCTCACCCAGGGCCTCGATGTAGACCACCACGTCCGGGAGCTCGGGCATGGCGGGACGATAGCAGGAAAGAGCCTCGACGGAGCGTGTGCTCAGCCCGGGCCGACGCGGTACTGCGGCACGCCGCTGATGTTGACCGTCAAGGGGGATTCCGTCAGGTACCCGAGGTCGTGCAAGGACGAGAGCGCCCGCGCCGCCTGCGGGAACGACCAGCCGAGGACGCGGGCGACGGCGCCGGGCGTCCAGGTCCGCCCCGGGTGCCGGTAGGCGAGCCGCACCGCGGCGAGAGTCTCGCGCTCGCGCCGTCCGGGAGGTCGCTCGTCGGCCGCTCCCGTCAGGGCGGCCACGGCGAGACCGAGACACAGGCGGCCGATGCGCCGGTCGTGACACTCGACCATCACGTCGAAACGACCCGGCGGGTTCCGGCGTGCGCCGGTGATCCCGCTGATCCTCGCCTCCTCGGTCACGGTGCTCTCGAAGTCGATGACGGCGTGCTCGATCAGATGCGCCAGCGCGAGACACGCGTCGAACGGCTGCGCGGCGTCTCCGGACGACGGGCCCCGCTCACCGGCCGTATCACCCGACGCGCCGCTCCGGTCGCGCAGGAAAACGTGGTAGGCGATCGGGCCGCGGCACTGGTGGCTGCGGAACGTCGGCGAGAAGTCGACCAGCCGGCTCTCGATGCGGGTGAGGGCGGCGATCGGCTCGGGCTCGCTCCAATGGATGTCGAGCGCCGCCCGCATGAGCTCGCTGCCGGGCGCGATCTCCCGGTTGAGAGACGCCGCCAGCCTCGACGGAGCGAACTCGACCCCCACGACGCGCACGTCCGGCGGCAGGCTCATCGGCAGACGTCCGGGGCCCCCGAAGGGGCCCCGGCCTCCCGAACACCCGAGGGGGAGGCTACTTCTCCTCGAACTGCCCTTCCTCGCGATCCAGCGTGCCCTGCAGAACCACCCGGTACTCGCCGGTCTCGGGATTGGCCGCTTCGACCTTGGCGCGGGCGATCGTGCTGTTCAGGATCATCTCCCCGATTTTCGTGCGCAGATGGGCGGGGGAGGTCGGTGTGTTCTCGAGAGACTTCACGTCCTGGATGTGGAACCGTGCCATCGTGGGACTCACCTCCTCTTGAGCGTGCAGTCGTACGTGCAGTGCAGAACGGTCCAGTAGAGACCGCCGTCGTCCTGCGGGAGCGGCGGCAGGGGCGGCCCCTCCACCGCAGGGTCTTCCGATGGGGTCCCGCGAGCGGGATCTCGGAGCGGCTGGAGGGACCGCCTTTCCGCGATGACGGATGACGGCGGGTGCGCCGTGGGCGCGTTCATCAGGGGGCCTCCTGGGTGACGCCGCCCTTCAGGGCGCGCTCGATCTCCGCCACCAGGACACTGAGCCGGAACGGCTTCGAGAGAAAGCTGAACGCCCCGTCCTGGCGCGCGCGCTCCTCCACGTCGGGCCGGGCGAACGCCGTGACGAAGATCACCGGAGTCCGCGAAAAGCACCGCTGCACCGCCGAGAGGAGCGCGAAGCCGTCGAGGTCGGGCATCTTCCAGTCGACGACCGCGACGTCGACCCGGTCGCACATCAGGGCGACGATGGCCGACAGGGTGTTGGAGGCCACGGCGACCGTGTAGCCCTCCTCCTTGAGAGACTCTTCGAGGAAGGAGCGCATTTCGTCGTCGTCCTCGACGACCAGGACCCGCGCCTCGTCGAGTCCCGCGTTCACCGCCGTGATCATCGGTCCACCGCGCACTTCGCTGTCGATCGCCATGCCGATCATCGTCTCCCCGGTTCATCCAGTGCTGTTCGAGGTCGCTTTCTGCGAGGAACATGCCAGACGATCGAATCGGGCCCTAACCGCTTGAGGGGCCGTCGATTTCGTGGCGCCACGCCACTCGGAGAGTGCGCCGGAGGGCGTGGACGGGATGGGGAGGGACGCCACGACTGGGGCGGGTCAGGACATTTCGCGCGGCAGCGTGGGGCGGATGCCGTAGAGGTCGAGCTTGCGGTACAGGGTCTTTCGATCGACACCGAGCAGACGGGCGGCGGCCGCCTTGTTGCCACGCACCGCCCGGAGCGTCTTCACGATGTACTCGCGCTCCACCTCGGAGAGCGGCACCGGCTGGCCGTCGAGCCGCGGCGCTCCCGCGGGGCGGACGCGGAACGTCTCCGGCAGGTCGTCGATCCACAGCACGTCGTCGCGCCCCAGCACCAGGGCGCGCTCGATGGCGTTCTCGAGCTCACGGACGTTGCCGGGCCATGGGTGGCGACGCAGCACGTCCATCGCCTCCGACGACAGCGAGCATCCGGAGCGTCCGAGCCGCCGGCCGTGCTTCTCCAGGAAATGCGCCACCAGCGGCACCAGGTCCTCGCCGCGCTCGCGCAGCGCGGGCACGCGGATGGTGATCACGTTCAGCCGGTAGTAGAGATCGTTCCGGAACCGCCCGTCGGCGACCAGGGACTCGAGGTCCCTGTTGGTGGCGGCGACGATCCGGACATCGACCGGCACCGGAGCGGGCGCGCCGATCGGGTGCACCTCCTTCTCCTGCAGGACGCGCAGAAGCTTCGCCTGCAGCGAACGCGGCATGTCGCCGATCTCGTCGAGCAGGAGGGTGCCGCCGCCCGCCTCCTGGAACAGACCTCTCCTGTCCTCGCGCGCGTCGGTGAACGCGCCGCGCCGGTGGCCGAACAGCTGGCTCTCCAGGAGTGTCTCCGGGATGGCGGAGCAGTTGACCGCCAGGAACGGGCCGGAGCGCCGCGGGCTCTGCGAGTGCAGGGCGCGCGCCAGGAGCTCCTTGCCCGTGCCGCTCTCGCCCGTGAGCAGGACCGGTGTGTCGGCGGCGGCCGCCCTCTGGATCAGGTCGAGGACCTTGATCATGCACGGGCTCTGGGCCACGATCGTGAAGCGCTTTTCCTCGAACGTATCGCGCAGGCGACGCAGCTCGTCCTTGAGCCGCCTCTCGCGCAGCGCCCCCTCCACGGTCGCCAGAAGCTGCTCGAACCTGAACGGCTTCGCCAGATAGTGATAGGCGCCCGCCTTGATCGCGTCGACCGCGGAATCGATGCTCCCGAACGCGGTGATGATGACGATCGGCAGGTCGCGGTCACGGGCGTGCAGGTTCGCGAGGACCTCCGAGCCCTTCATCTCGGGCATCATCAGGTCGGTGATGACCACGTCGACCGCGGTCTGGGCGACACGGTCCAGCGCCTCCTGTCCGCCGGCGGCGCCGAGGACGACATAGCCGCGCTCGGCGAGCTCCTCCTCGAGGTACGCCCGCATCTCGTCATCGTCCTCGACGACCAGAAGCCTGCCGCGCGGCGTCATGATGCGGCCTGTGCCGACGCGAGGGAGCGCTCCGGGGGCGACTCGGGAAGATAGACCGTCAGCCGCGTGCCCCGGCCCGGCTCGCTTTCGACATCGATCCACCCGCCGTGCTCCCGGACGATGCCGTAGGAGACCGACAGCCCGAGACCGGTTCCGCGACCGACCCCCTTCGTGGTGAAGAACGGGTCGAACACGCGGTCCAGGTTCTCCGGCGCGATGCCCGTCCCGGTGTCCTCGAACGTGACCGCGACGCACGGCAGGGTCCCGTCGGTCTTTTCGGGCGGGCGCTTCTCCACCCGGTCGGCGGCCACACGCAGGGTGCCGCCGTCGGGCATGGCGTCGATGGCGTTGGTGCAGAGGTTCAGGAACACCTGGTGCAGCTGGTCCGGGTCGGCTGTGACGGTGGTCGGGCCGTCCGGGAGCGAGGCGTCGAGACGGACCCGCCCCTCCTCGAGCCGGTGGCCCATGAACTCGAGGACCTTGCCGAGAACCGGGACCACCGCGGTCCGCGTCAGGCGGGGCTCGCGCATGCGCGCGAAGTCCAGCATATCGCGGACGATCCGCGCGATCCGATCGATCTGGGAGATGATGACCCGCAGGCTGCGCGCGGCGGGTCCGTGCTCGCTCATGGAGCGCATCAGGCGCTCCGCGCGTCCTCCGATGACGTTGAGCGGCGTGCCGATCTCGTGGGCCAGACCGGCGGCCAGTCGTCCCACGGACGCCAGACGCTCGGCGTGCCTCAGTCGGGACTCGATGCGCCGGCGCTCCTCCTGCTCGGAGAGGAGCGAGAGCTGGGAGGCCTCCAGCTTCGCGAGCATCCCGTTGAACTCCTGCGCCAGCCTGCCGAACTCGTCGCGGCGGCGGGCCGGAACGCGGGCCCGCAGCTCTCCCGAGCCGACCTCCCGAAAGCTCTTTGCCAGATCGGCCACCGGGTGGGCCACGCTGACGCGAATCACCCAGAGCACGATGAGCGTGGTGACCAGGATCATCAGGAAGGTGAGGGTGTAGATCTCGTGACGCGAGGCGGCCGCGTCCTCCTCGACGTAGGATTCGAGCTGCATCAGCTGCAGCGCGCCCACGATCGCACCCTTCGAATCGCGCAGGGGGACGATGAAGCTCAGGACCGGCTGGTCCTGCAGGCGGTCGCGGATCTCGGAGGGGGTTCCGTTGCGCAGGGCCTCGCGCAGGGCGATGGCGTTGGCGGGCGGATAGGCGGTGAGATCGAGCGGCTGGTAGATCACCATGCCGGTCGGGTCGAAGATCCGCAGCCCGAGGACCCTCTCGTAGCCCGTCACTTTGTCCACCAGGGCGCGGACGTCCTCGATCTGCCGATCGCGCAGCGCGTCCTCCATGGCGATCTGGACCATGCGGGCCATGGCGCGACCCTCGCGGGCCAGCTCGTCCTGGAGCAGCGCGCCGCTGTTGCGCTGGTCGATGTACCCGAACAGGGCCATGACGACGATCAGGGGGACGGCGAGGAAGACGGCCAGCCGCGTGCCAACGGACATGCGTCTAGGGTAACGCGGCACGGGGCGACCGACCAGTGCGCGGCCGGCCGGCGTCAGGGACCGTGCCGGCGGTGCAGGCGGTCGAGGGCCTCGGCGCGGACGGTGTCGAGCTCGGCGCGCTGATCGGGTCGCAGGACCGGGCTCAGCTCCTGGCAGGCCTGCTCGATGACCGCCTCCACCCGCGGCTGGACCTCGCTGTGGATCTGCTCGAGCTGCTGGTGCGCCCGGTGGGTCACGTCCTCCAGCACCTTGCGCTGCGTGTCATCGAGGTCGAGCCGGTGGGACAGCCGGCGCACCACGAAACGCTCCATCCGCTCGGACGAGTAGTGCCCCCAGCGCCACCGGTGCAGGCCGAAGGCGGCCGCTCCCAGGGCGCCGCAGGCGAGCCCGAGAAGGAAGATCCCGAGAAGCAGCAACGCGGCCCGCGGACGCGTCATGGTCCCTCCGGGGACGCCGGGGCGTTCCCGGGATCCTCGAGGAGAACACCGGGATCGCCCGCGAGCACCGAGTCGAACACGGAGTCGATCTCGACCAGGGAAGCGAGGTCGGCCTCACCCGGCTGCGATGTTCCCTGGACGTAGAGACCGCCGCACACGATCGCGAGGGTCGTGGCGAGCGCCAGCGCCGGTCGGACCAGCGTGTCGAGAGCCTCGGTCCAGAGGGTGACCGCCCCACCCGCCGCGACGGCAGCGCCAGCGTCGATGCGCGCCCGCAGCCTGGTCTCGAAACCGGGCCGCGGAGAGGCCTCCGCGTCACGCTCGCTGCCGAGCCGCAGCAGCCGCGCCGCGCGCCGGTCGTCCTTCCAGGTCCATCTCATCGTCGTCCTCCTCTCGAACCCTCTCCGCCACGCGGGAGACCGTCGGCCACCCGGCGCAGCGCGCGCCGGGCACGCAGGGCGCGCACCTTGACGGCGGCCCTGGTCGAGCCGGTGGCGGCGGCCACCTCGCGCGCGGACAACCCCTCGAGATCCAGCAGCACCAGAACGATCCGGTCCTTCGGCGGCAGGCTGTCCAGGAGCTCGGACGCCAGAGTCCTGGCCGCCTCCGCCTGGCGCGCTTCCTGGGAGGCCCCCGCGAGCGCCGCGTCGAGCCAGGCGCCCGCGTCCGGCGTGATGTCGGACAGGATCTCCTCTTTGCGCCGGCGATTCTGGCGCAGACGGTCGACACAGGTGTTGGTGGCGATCCGCAGGAGCCAGTGCTCGAACGGCGCGTCCGATCGGTAGCTCGCGGCCATGCGGTACACCTTCAGGAACACCTCCTGGGCGATCTCCTCGGCGTCCTCGGGGCGGCGAAAAAAGCGCAGGGCCAGCCGGAAGAGGCGATTCTTCCAGCGCCCGACCAGGAGGTCAAAGGCCGCCTCCTCACCGGCGGCGGAACGGGCCAGAAGGGACGCATCGCTCGCATCGTCGTTCACGTCGCGGTCCCGCTCCCGGACGGCGGGAACTGTCCCGGGAGCCTCCGTCCGGGCGAGGCCGGACGGCCCCATCATAAGGCCGCCGGTCTCCGCCCGGGCCGGGCGCGGCGGAACGATCACAGGGCGTCAACGAAGTCCGCGGCGTGCTCGCGCCAGATGCTGCGCGCCAGGCCGATCCGCCTCTCCAGCCGCTGCTCGAACTCGGTCCGGATGGTCTCGAGCTTCGCCTGCTGATCGGCGGTCAGAAGCGCGCGGAGTCGCGACACCGTTCGCGCGCGCTCGACCGACAGCTCGGTCTGGGCCACGGCCGCGGCCGCCGAGGCGGAGCGCACGGCGCCCTCGTCGAACTGCTGCCCATGGATCGCTTCGAACAAGGTCTTCCTGGACTTCAGGAGATGGTCCGTCAGAGGCTCGATCTTCGGTCCTTCCTCGCTCAGGATCGCCTTGATCTGCGTCTTCTGATCATCGGTCAGATCGAGATCGGCCAGGACTCCCATCAGGCGTCCGCCGAAACCGAGCCCGCCGAACGGTCCGCCGTGATGACCCCGGGAGTGCTGCACGCCGGCCACCGCTCCGATCGTCAACAGACCGGCGGCGAACAGCGAGGCCAGGACCGTCACTTTCTTCGTGCGTGGGCTCATGTCGTCCTCCTGTCGGAACGGCGCAGCCCGCGCCGCTCATATCCTCAGACGAGGGCCGGACCACCTCGGTTACGGCGCATGGTGGTGCGAAGCTTGTTGCACTGGAGCCCGATCGGTCGAATCCGTAATCGACCGGCTCACCGTGATGACGGCGGAATCGGCGGCCACAGGAGCAGCAGTTGAACTTCGGCAGACTTTGCCTGGCGCGCAGGGAGATCTTTCCGCGATCCCTGGCAATTACAACAAGTTAGAGTGTTCAAGTAACAAGCTTCGCGCCACTATGGAGGAGATGGTCTTCTTCGACCACCCGAGCGGCCGGAGCCGCATCAGGATGGCGATGCGCTGGAAGGCGGGCACCCGGAATGCCCGGAGCCGCCCTCATCGCCGGCCCGCTGAGCCCTGTTATGATATCGCGGCGATGAGCCGTGGCGTTCCCCGCGGGACAATTCCGGTCGCGCTCGCACTCCTGGCGCTGACGTGCGCCTGCGGCGGCCGCCCGGAGCGGCCGGCGGCGGGGGCGGGCCACGCAGCCGGCGGCCACGGCAGCGGCGCGCGCCGGATGGCCGAGCGGCTCGAGACGATCACCAAGTCGCTCGATCCGACCAAGAGCATGTTCATCAACTCGAAACGCGCCGATTTCCTGAAGGCCGGCATCGCCAAGATGCCCGGTCAGAGGATGTCGCTCCTGCCGCTGGTCGCCAACGAGCTCCTCAAGGCCGGCCGGACGGACGAAGCGATCGCGATCGCCCAGTCGCTCCTGCACCCTTCCAAGACCGATGAGGTCGAGGCGCCGCCCCCCGCCGAATCGCTCGAGTTCCTCGGCCTGGCCTACATGCGGCTGGGTGAGCAGGAGAACTGCGTCGCCCATCACGGCATCGACTCGTGCCTGGTGCCGATCCGGGGGTCGGGCCTTCACACGCTGCCGCGCGGCTCGCGCGGCGCGATCGAGCAGTTCTCCCGCCTGCTCGAGGAGACGCCCGACAATCTCGGAGCGCGCTGGCTCATGAACATCGCCTACATGACGCTGGGGGAGTACCCGGAGAAGGTCCCGCCCAAATGGCTCATTCCACCCTCGACGTTCGCCTCGGAGTACGACATCAAGCGTTTCTACGACGTCGCCCCGAAGCTGGGTCTGTCGATCCCCGGTCACGCCGGCGGGGCGATCATGGAGGACTTCGACGGCGACGGCGACCTCGACATCATGCTGTCCTCGATGGGCGTGCGTGATCAGCTGCGTTACTTCCACAACGACGGCGACGGAACCTTTTCCGACCGCACGGAGGCGGCGGGTCTCACCGGGGAGCTCGGCGGTCTGAACATCGTGCACGCCGATTACGACAACGACGGCCACCCGGACGTTCTGGTGCTGCGGGGCGGCTGGATGAGGACCGAGGGCCGCTTCCCGAACTCCCTCCTGCACAACAACGGCGACGGCACCTTCGAGGACGTCACGGAGGAGGCGGGGGTCTTGAGCTTCCACCCGACCCAGACCGGCGCGTGGGGCGACTACGACAACGACGGCTGGATCGACCTGTTCATCGGGAACGAATCGACGCCGGGCGACCCGCACCCCTGCGAGCTGTACCACAACAACCATGACGGCACGTTCACGGACCGCTCGATCGAGCTGGGAAACACCGACTTCGGCTACGTGAAGGGCGTGGCGTGGGGCGACTTCAACAACGACGGCCGCCCCGACCTGTACGTGTCGGTGCTGGGCGCGGACAACCGGCTGTTCCGCAACGACGGCCGGCGGCCCAGGCCCGGACCGCACGGAGAGGAATGGCTGTTCACCGACGTGGCGCGGCAGGCCGGCGTGACCGGTCCTTCGGACAGCTTCTCGACATGGTTCTGGGATTACGACAACGACGGCTGGGAGGATTTGTACGTCGCGGGGTACCGGATCACCGACCTGAGCGATCTGGTCGCGATGCACCTGGGACGGCCGGCGAAGACCGAGATGCCCCGTCTGTACCACAACAACCACGATGGAACGTTCACCGACGTGACGCACGCCATGCGGCTCGACCGCCTGGCGCTGCCGATGGGATCGAACTTCGGCGATCTGGACAACGACGGCTGGCCCGACGCCTACTTCGGCACCGGGGAGCCGTCGCTGGGCGCGTTGATCCCGAACCGACTCTTCCGCAACGCGGAGGGCAAGGTGTTCCAGGACGTCACGATGTCCGCCGACGTGGGCAATCTCCAGAAAGGACACGGCGTCGCGTTCGGCGACATCGACAACGACGGCGACCAGGATATCCTCGAGGAGATGGGCGGCTGGTTCGAGAGCGACACGGCGCCGCACGTCCTGTTCAAGAACCCGGGTCACGGTCATCGCTTCATCACGCTGCGGCTGGAAGGGAGACGCTCGAACCGCTCCGCCATCGGCGCGCGTATCACGGTCCATCTGACGACGGCCGCGGGCGGCCGGGAGGTGCACGTCACGGCCGGCACCGGCGGAAGCTTCGGCGGCAACAGCCTGCAACAGGAGATCGGCCTGGGTTCGGCGACCGGCATCGAGTCGATCCAGGTGAGCTGGCCGGCAAGCGGCGAGACGCAGGTATTCCGTGATCTCGCGATGGATCGCGTCTATCGGATCGTCGAGGGCGAGGCGGCCGCGACACCGGTGGAGGTGAAGGTGCTGAGCTTCTGAGGCCATGAGAACCTTGCGCGTCGCGGTGATGCCCGGGCACGGCGCTCCGGTCGAGCTGCGCGAAGTGGCGGTGCCCGCGCTGGAGCCGGGCTCCGCTCTCCTGCGCGTGGAGCTGAGCGAGGTCTGCGGGACCGACGTCGCGCTGCGCGACGGTCGACTGGCGGGGGTGCCGTACCCGATCATACCGGGGCATGTCTCGGCCGGGCGCCTGGAGGCGATCCACGGGACGCTGCTCGATCTCGACGGGAAGCCGTTCCGCGAGGGCGACCGGGTCACCTTCCTCGACGTCCACCGCACCTGCAACGCCTGCTGGTCCTGCCTGGTGGCGAAGGCGGCGACGCGCTGTCCGCGGCGCAAGGTTTACGGGATCACCTACGGTCTCGCCGATGGTCCGGCCGGCGGCTGGGCCGACGCGCTGGTCCTGAAGCCGGGCACGCTCTGTCTGCGTCTGGACGGCTCTCCCGAACGGTTCATGACGGGTGGCTGCTCGCTGCCGACGGCGCTGCACGCCGTCGAGCGTGGCGAGGTCGCCCTGGGCGACACCGTCCTGGTTCTCGGCAGCGGACCGGTCGGTCTGTCGGTCATCATCGTGTCGCTGATGCGCGGCGCCGGCTCCGTTCTGTGCATCGGGGCCCCGGCCGCCCGTCTGGAGGCGGCGCGCGCCGTCGGGGCCGCCGCGACCTGCGACATCACGGACACCGACGCCGACGCGCGGCTCGCCTGGGTCCAGGAGCGCACCTCGGGGCGCGGCGCCGACGTCACCATCGAGGCGACGGGCGCGCCCGAGGCGGTCGTCCAGGCGATGCGCTGCACGCGCGACGCGGGCAGGGTCGTGGTCGCCGGCCAGTACGCCGACTACGGCGACGCGTCGTTCAACCCGCACGCCGACCTCAACCGCAAACACCTGGACGTGCGCGGCTGCTGGGGCTCGGACTTCTCGCACTTCCACCGCGCCGTCCGGATCGCCGCCGATGAGGAGCGCTCGCGGCCATGGTCGCGTCTCCGGACGGAGCGCTATCCCCTGGAGCGCGCCAACCAGGCGCTGGACGACGTGGCGGCCCACCGCGTGGTGAAGGCGCTCATCGTCCCCGGCGGGGACTCCGCCGCGTGAGCCGTCTGCGGAGGGGTCTCGAGCGGGTGGTGTTCTCGAGACACGTCTTCGAATTCTTCCAGCGGCTCGGCGTCCACGTCACGCCGAACCACTTCTACAGCCCCGTCCCCGACACCCGCGAGCTCGGCGCGCGCGCCGACCTGTGGGAGAACGACTCCGGATTGCCGGGCGTGGATCTGCGGGCCGGACAGCAGCTCGAGAGACTGCAGGGCGTCTTCGCCGCGCTGCGGCACGAGTGCGACTTCCCGCTGCGCGCCACGGGCGCGCCGCACGAGTATTTCATACGGAACGGGGCGTTCGGGCTGACTTCGGCGGCGGTCCTGCACTGCATGATCCGTCACTTCGCGCCGCGCACCATCGTGGAGGTCGGGTCCGGTCACTCGACCTTTGTCGCCGCGCGGGCGGCTCGGATGAACGCCTCGGACGGGAAGCCGACACAGCTCGTCGCCGTCGAGCCGTACCCGAGCGAGGTGCTGCGCGGCGGCTTCCCCGGCCTGACGCGTCTCATCGCCCGCGAGGTGCAGGAGGCCGGTCTGTCGTTGTTCACCGATCTGCAGGCGGGGGACATCCTGTTCATCGATTCGAGCCACGTCGTCCGGATCGGGAACGATGTCGTGTTCCTGTTCCTCGATGTGATCCCCCGGCTCCGGAAGGGGGTCGTCATCCACGTCCACGACATCTTCTTTCCTCGACAGTACCCGCGCGAATGGGTGGTCCGGCGGCGCCGCTTCTGGGCCGAGCAGTACCTGCTGCAGGCTCTTCTGGCGTGCAACCCGTCGTTCGAGGTCCTGTGGTGCGGCAGTCTCATGCACCTTAGGCACCCGGAGGCCGTGCGCGCCGTCTTCCCGCCGCCCGCCGGACTCGGAGCCGGCGAGGGCTACCAGTCGAGCAGTTTCTGGATGCGGAAGGTCGGGTAGGCGGACCCGACCCGTATCACGACGACGCGGAGGGAGCGGCCGGCGACATGAAGCGGCGCACGAAGCGGGTCACCGTGCGGCGCGGCATGAAGCGCACGCTGTCGGCCATGAACCGGTTCGTCAGCCCCGGAATGACCAGCGTCCTGCCCCGCATCAGACCCTCGTAGCCCGCCTTGGCGACGCTCGGGCTGTCCATCATCAGTCGGCTGCGCACCAGACGCGACGCCTTCATGTCGGCTCCGGTCTGGAAGCCGGTCGCCGTGGGACCCGGGCAGAGCGCCGTGACGGTGACGCCGCTTCCCTCCAGCTCGCAGGCGAGCGCCTCCGAGAACGAGAGCACGAACGATTTGCTGGCGTAATAGACCGCCATGAGCGGGCCGGGCTGGAACGCGGCGGTCGAGGCGACGTTCATGATCCGTCCCTGGCGGCGCTCGAGCATGCCTCCCACGAGCAGCTTGGTCAGGTGGACCAGGGCGACCAGGTTGACCTGGATCATCCGCAGCTCGGCGTCGAGGTCGTTGGTCGCGAACGGCCCGTAGACTCCGAATCCCGCGTTGTTCACCAGCCCGTCGACAGGGATCCCCTGGTCGCGCAGCCAGGCCGCGATCGATGCCGGGGCGCCCGGGTCCGCTAGGTCGGCGCGCAGCGCCCGTGCCACGATACCGTGCCGGCGCGCCAGCGCCGCCGCCGTGTCGCTCAGCTTCGTCCCGCTGCGGGCGACCAGCACCAGGTTCCAGCGGTCGGCGGCGAACAGCGAGGCGAGATCGAGACCGATGCCGCTCGAGGCGCCGGTGATGAGCGCCGTCCGGACCGCGCCCGTCTCCATCAGGACGTCACCGCTCCGCCGCGCACGATTCCGACCGCCTCCCGGGCGGCGTCGTATCCCGCGCGCGTCGCCAGCTCGAAGCTCGGCATCCCGTTGCGGTCGGAATGCGCGAAGGTGATCCGCCCGAGCGGACGCGTAAGCGAGCGCCGCGACTCCCCGGTCAGGAACCCGGGGGTGGGGATCACCATGTGATGCCCCCACACGTAAACGTCCAAGCGTGTCAGGTCCGACGAGATCCCCGGCACCATCGCCTCGAGGTCGTCGGCCATGAGATCGGCCCAGTGCGACCAGGGCTCCATGAGCAGCTCGGCGCGCGTCGCCCGGCCGCCGAGGGGGGCCCACAGGCAGAGGACGTTCGGCCGGTCCGGATCGCCCGCGCGCCAGCGGTCGGAGTTGTAGTCGGCGACCAGGAACCCCTGCACCAGACGCTCGTCGGCGGAGTTGAACCAGGCGAGCGGCGCCCCCTTCAGGCGGGGCGTCCTGCGGACCGAGGCGGCCCCCATCAGCAGGGCGCCGTAGCGGTATTGTAGATAGTAGTCGCGCCCGGCCGCGGCCAGCTCCGGCACCATCCTGCCGGTGATGTGCTTCGGGCACGCGATCACCACGCAGCGCGCCCTGCGGGCGCTGAACCGCCCGGTGCGCGCGTCGACGAGCGTGACGCGCGCCTCGTCGCCTTTGTTCTCGACACGCACCGCCATCAGACCGGTGCGTGTCCGTTCCCCGCCGACCTTCTCGGTCAGCCGGGCGGCCAGCCAGGCGTTGCCGCCCGGCAGCGTGATGTCCTCGCCACCCTGGCCCAGGGAGTTGAACGACAGGAAAGCGTACGCGGAGACCTCGGACGCCTGTCCGCCGATGTCGCTGGTGCTCCAGTCGTCCACCTCGGAGAGCGTGTAGTCGCCCCAGCCCTTGCGCTTCGCGTACTCGAGCATGGTGATTCGATCGAGCTGGAGGATTTCGGCGTCCCGGCTGCCTTCCTCGATCGGCATGGCGAACGCCGGCCGGCCATCGCGGCCGCGTTTCCCGGCCCAGCCGTTCATGTCGCGATAGAAGGCGATCTCGTCCCGCCGGACTTTCCTGGGGAGCGGCATCCGCCCGATCGCCTCGGCCGGGTCGCCACCGTACATCGGAGCGGGGTACCAGGTCCCGTCGACAAGGCTGTTGTTGTCCGGCCCGGGTCCCACGAGAGCCGGATCGATCCGCGGCGTGCCGTCGGGATCGATCCCCTGCACGACACCGAGGTCCTGGAACAGCCGCAGCATGAACGGGTCCTTGGGCCGCACGACCGACCAGGTGGCGCAGGTGTAGTCGGTGCCGTTGGCGTGGCCCTTGCGCGCGTTGCCGCCGATGTAGTCCTCCTTCTCGTACAGGACCACGTCGGACAGCCCGCCGCGCTCCAGCTCCCAGGCCGCCATCAGGCCGGAGACGCCGCCTCCCAGGACGATGGCATCGTGCAGCGGTCCCTCGGGGACGAGCGCGGACGGAATCGACAGGGTGCCGTCGCGCAGGCGGTGGGCGATGTCGTACGACTCTTCGATCAATTCGCCGTCGTAGCGCCGGTCCGCCTTCGCGCTCGTGCCGGACCCCCGCCTGCCGGGGCCCGCCTGGCCGCCGAGAAGCGATCCGAGCGACAGACGCGACGCGAAGCTCGCGGCCAGCGTCGCCTTGAGACCGCCGTTCAGGAAAAGACGCCGCGTGATGGCGCGGGCCCCGGGGCCGTCGCGCCGCGCCGCGGGTTGCCCGCCCCCCGCGCCCCCGATCGCATTCCCGCCGCCTGTCGCGCGCCGGCGCCCGAGCATGACGCTAGAACTTCACTTTCGGCGCCTGCTGCGCCTCCGGAGCGGCCTCGAAGTACTCGTGCTCCTTGAAGCGCAGCATGGTGGCGAACATCCGGGCCGGGAAGCGCATGATCGCCGTGTTGAACAGGCGGACCGCGTCGTTGTAGCGCATGCGCTCCACGGCGATCCGGTTCTCGCTGCCCGCCAATTCGTCTTGAAGGTGGATGAAGTTCTCGTTCGCCTTGAGGGTCGGATAGTTCTCGGCGATCGCGAGCAGGCGTCCCAGGGCGGAGGTCAGACCGGCGTTGGCCGCGGCGGCCTCCGCCGGAGTCGCGGCCCCGGCGAGACGACTTCTCGCCTCGGCGACCGTCTCGAACACCTCCTTCTCGTGCGTCGCGTAGCCCTTCACGGTCTCGACCAGGTTCGGGATCAGGTCGGCCCGGCGCTGCAGGACGTTCTGCACCTGCGCCCACGCGGCCTGGACCTGCTGCTCCTGCGTCACCAGCCGGTTGTAGAGACCCACCATGAACATCGCGCACACGAGCAGAACCAGCAGAAGAACGCCGCCGACCACCAGGCAGCCGGCCAGACCCTTGTTCATCGGTACTCGCCTCCCGTCTCGGTTGCGCCCCCGCGCGCGGGGACAGGCTATGTCTTCAAGCGGTCGACCAGGTGGGCCGCCCGCGCGAGCTGGTCATGATAGCGCGCGTAGAGCGGCTTGAGATCCCGCGGCGCCCTGTCTCCATGCCGCAGCCGCGCCACCTCGTCGAACGGAGCGGTCTCCAGACCCGCCGCCGCGCAGAAGGCGGCGACCACTTCGTGGTTGCTCGCGGGGATCGGCTTCCCAAGCAGGTGCAGACCCCCGCGGAACAAGGCCGCGAACGCCGGGTACGAGTCCGACAGCAGCCGGCGCAGGGCGCGCGCGTCATCGTGACCGAGCACGTACCCCTCGCGCAGACGCATCATCTTCTCGTCCATCTCGCGCTCGCACTGCAGCCGCAGACAGCCCCGGTCGATGGCGATCCCCGCGAACGAATCGTCGCCATGGACGACGACCCGGCTCGCCTGGATGTCGAGGAACTCGATCGGAAAGGTGTCGGCCGACTCGGCGATCAGGGACGGCGAGAACAGCCGCGGCACCGGGTGTCCCTTGCCCACGAAGCGCCGCACCGGCTTCCCCACGGCCTCGAGCGTCGCCGGGTCGAGCGCCTCCAGGACGAGGATGAGGTTCAGATCGCTCGTGCCGCGGTGGTAATCGCCGCGCGCCGCCGAGCCGTACAGCACCACGCTGCGCAGCCGTGGCCCGAGCGCCTCCTTGAGGCCGCCGACCAGCGCCTGCACGACCGGGTCGTTCTTCGCGTCCACGATGTTCATGATCGCGTCCCACGACCGTCAGCGTCCGGCACCGCCCCCTCCGAAACCACCCCCGCCGAAGCCACCGAAGCCTCCGCCCCCGCCGCCGAAACCCCCGCCGAACCCTCCTCCGAGGCCCCCACCGTACCATATTCCGCGGCGGCGACCCCCCGGACCCAGCGGTACGACGAAGATGCGCAACACGACGAACAGGAGGACGAAGAGGATCGGAAGCAGCGTGCGCCAGTCGAGACCCGTCCCGTGCGGGAGACGCACGTTCTCGATCCCCTCGATCGTTACGCCGTAGTTCTCGGCGCACGCGGCCACCAGGGCGTTGCTGGCGAGCAGGATGGCGGCCGGGAAGTTCTTCGCGCGCAGCGGCGAGACGACGTAGCGGTCCAGGATGGCGCCCACCCGGCCGTCCGGCAGGAACCCCTCGACGCCATAACCCGTGGCGACGAAGATGTGCGGCTCGTCGGTCGTGACCGCCACCACGATGCCGCGGTCCTCGCCCTTCCTGCCGGCCCCCCACTCGGCGCCGACACGCACCGCGAAATCAGGGAGCGTCTCGTCCTCGAGACGCGGCACCGTGATCACCACGACTGCGACGCGGGTCTTCCTGAACAGCTCGGTGTGACGGCGCTCCATCACATCGATCGTGCCCGCATCGAGGACGCCGGCGAGATCGTGGACCGATCGGTCGCCCCGCGGCGGCAGCTGCAGACGCGCGGCGGTCGCGACTCCCGTCGACAGCAGCGCCGCGACCGCAACGGCGGTGAATCGTGATCGGGTGACTTTCACGGACGCGGGCTCTCCTGACCGGCCGCCACAGGACCCGGGCGGGCGGCGGCTGCCGGTCGCGGTGCGCATCATAGCGTCAACGGAGTCCGGACGGGATCCACGCCGCGTGATCGGGAGTGGCGCGACGCTACTTCCTGTCGACGCGCGCGGGGGCGTCGAGAACGGGGGCGACGTCGCCCTTCAGATACTTGCCGAAGAACTGTTCCACGAGGGATCGGATCGATTCGGCCGCCAGCAGCGCCCGCTCGAACGCGCCGCTGTCGGGCGGGGTGGCGCGGCCGAAGCGAGCCTGGACGAGGCGGGCGTCGGTGAAGCTCATGTGGTCGGCGCCCGGCAGGACCACGTAGTAGCTGTCCGACGTCTTCCCGGAGAATTCACGACCGTGATCCGGCCCCGAGGCGTGCTCCTCGGTCATCAGGAAGAGAAACGGCTTGCGGACGTCCACCGGGCGAACGTCGGCGTTCATCCCGGGAAAGGTCGACCCGTCCAGGTTGGCGCCCGCCAGGATGCGCGCCTCCTCCCGGGTGGCGAGCGCCGCCGCGGTTCCCCCCATGGAATGGCCCGCGATCCCGACCCGGGAGATATCGAGACGCCCTTTCCAGAACGCGTCGCTGCGCGCCGCTTCCGCGAGCCGGTCGAGGACGAAGCGTGCGTCGCGCACCAGGACGTCCTCGGCGAACTTGCCGATCGCCACGCCCTGCGTCCGTCGATCCGCGTCCAGGGGCCAATAGGGGGCCGATCGAAGCTCGTGACCGTCCGGGTAGACCGCGATGAGCGAATCGGGAGGGTGGTTGGTGGCGGCGACGACGAGCCCGGTGCTCGCCAGACCCTCCGCCAGCACCGTGTAGCCGGCCGGCACGACCCCTGATCCATGCTCCATCAGCACGACCGGGAACGGATCGCCCCCGGCGATCGGCGCCCTGGATCGGGCGTTGGCGCGCACGTGGCGCTCGAAACCGGGCGCCAGCGTCCACTCGGCCGCGACCGCGTCGGCGGTCGTCGCGTCCATGTAGGGAGCCGCCGGGGCGTTGGCCGCGCCGGCCGGGTACCAGAAAGTGACCAGCAGGTCCCGTTTGCGCTGCGGGTCGGTCAGCACGACGGTCCGCGTGCCGACGGAGTAGCGGCCGGCGGGTCGCGGCAGCTCCAGCACCGCCGCGCCCCCACCCGGAGCGCCGAGGGACCACGGCGTCGCGATCAGAGCGCAGGCAAGACCGACCACGAGACGGGAACGCCCGGCCATCTCTTCGTCCCCCCGAAGACGGGCAACTCTCATATAGACGCGCCGGACCCGATTCCGTGAGCGCCCGGGCGGCCGCCCGGCGCAGGAGGTCACATCGTGGTCGATTTCGACGGCGGTGCCAGCGACGCGGCGGCGGGGTCCCGGTAGACGATCGTCCCGCCGAGCATCGTCAGCAGGACCTTGGTGTCCGAGATTTTTTCGGTGGGGATGCGGAACAGGTTCTGATCCAGCACGATCAGGTCGGCGTACTTGCCCACCTCGATCGACCCGAAATTCTTCTCCTGGTGCATCTGGTAGGCGCCGTTGATGGTGTGCATCTTGATCACCGCGAGCGGATCGGAGACGACCTCGCGCGGGCTCAACGCGCCGGGGAACACGCCGGGGACCGCTTCGCCCGTGTGATTGATCGCGGTCTCGACTTGAGAGAACGGGATGAGCGGGTCGACGGGGTAGTCGCTGCCGCCGGCGATGACGGCGCCGGTGCGCCACAGCTCGGCCGCGGGGTAGAGGCGGTTGTACAGGACGTCGTCGATGTACCCGATCGTGCCGTTCACCGAGTAGGCGTCGCGTCGCGCCCACTGCAGCGACATGCTCGCGATGACACCGAGCTTGGCGAAACGAGGCACGTCGGCCTCGTCGATCGCCTGGAGATGGGTGATGGTGTGGCGCAGATCGCGCGCGCCGTTCTGCTCGAGCGCCGCCTGGAAGTTGTCCAGTGCCTCCCGGGTGGCGCGATCGCCGATCGCATGAACGTGGATCTGCCAGCCGGCCTTGTCCAGCGCGATGAAGCCGGCCCGGGCGTCCGAGCAGGAGGGGTCCGGTCCCCGGTTCGTCCCGGGACGCCAGATCGGCTTGTCGAGGGTCCCGGTGTTGACGTTGTACGGTTTCAGCATGGCGGCCGTCTGCGCCGGGTACTCCATGACGCCGTCGCAGTAGATCTTGACGCTCGTGACCGCGATCAGACCGCGCGCGTACTTCTTGAACTCGTCGAGGGCCGCGATCTTCTGCCGGAGGGCGGCCGGGTCGGTGGTGCCGTGGGCGAACGGCGCGGACAGCCCGAGATTGGCCCGCACCGTCATCTGTTTCTCGTCCTGGACTTTCGCCCACTGCGCGATCTCGTCCTCGCCGCCGCCCGGCACGAACACCGCCGTGATCCCCTTCCGGTTGGCGTCGGCGTTCGTCCGCCGCACGATATCGATGCGCGATTCCTCGGTGACCGGCGCGGTGGTGCCCCAGTCTCCGACTTCGAAATCAGAAAAGACCCCGTTCGGCTTGCGGCTGGCGTCGCGGCCGATCATGCCGCCGGGCTGATCGGGCGTGTTCTCGTTTAGCCGGGCGTTCTCGATCGCCCGGCTGTTCATCCAGAACTTGTGCCCGTCGGCGTTCTCGACCATGATCGGCCGCGTCGTTTCGAGCCGGTCGAGATCGGTGCGCGTCAGGGCCGTTCCCGCCGGCACGATCGCCTCGCCGAACAGGTGGGTCGCGGTCAGCCGCACGTTGGTCTTCTTGAACGCGGCCTGGTCCGGTCGATCGAGACAGGTCTGCAGCTTGGCGAGCACCTCGGCGATCGTGCCGCCCGCGTACCCCATCTCGCAGTCGGTGAGCCTCGTTCCGTGGAAGTGTCCGTCGACGAGCCCGGGCATCACCATGCGTCCCTCGAGGTCGATGACCCGCGTACCGGCCCCGGCGTATTGCCGCGCCTTCGCGTCGGGACCGACGAAGATGATCCGGCCGTCAGTAATCGCGACCGCCTGCTCGAACTTCGGCGGCCCGGCGCCGTCGTTCCGTTCGATACCATGGAACACGAGGATCGCGCCGTTCACGAGGACCGTGTCCGCTTTTCGCGGGCCGGCCGGCGGTGCCGCCTTCGTCCCGGCCCCGGGGGATGTGCCGGCCGATCGCGCCTGCGGCCGCGCCATCGCGTCGTCGAGACCCAGGAGACCGGCGATTCCCAGCAGAAGCGCAACGACTCGAATCCGACGAACCGACCTGTTCACGGTGTGCTCCCTCGCGTCTGCACCGGCCGACTACCTGCCCGCCTTGTGCCAGGCCTCCATCGTCTCACGCAGACCCGGCACCTCCTCGGTCCGCAGCGTCTTGTCGAGAGCCTCGACATAGACGGTCCCGTCCTCGGGGTACTCGCAGACCTCATGAGACACCCGGTTGCCGGTCGCCAGGTACTCCATCGGCTCGCGGCCGGTGTTGACGAACGTGTGCGCGGCGGGATCGCCGGCCGGATACAGGATGAAATCTCCGGCCTTGACCGGCACGTCGCGGTCCCCGTGACGCAGTGTCCCGTGCCCTTTGAGAATCAGGAACATTTCTTCCTGGAAGCAATGACGGTGGAAGCGGGTCGCCTGCTTCCCGGGGGAGAGGCGATACAGGCGAAGACCAGAATGGACCGAGCCCAGCTTCCTGGCCGGGTCCTGGATCTCGACCGCCGTGCGTGGTCCCGACGACCACGGCGTCCACGGGAGCTCGGACAGGTTGACAATCCTGGGATCGTGCATGTGTCCACCTCGTGCAACGCTCGCACCGGATGGTCCAGCCTAGCAGAAATCGGCCCGCGTGTGGGCCGCTCGATCGGCGGTCAGAACACGACCCAGCCGACCACGGACTTCAGCGGGATTGGACCGTAGTCGCGGCTGTCCCTCGAGGACCGCGCCGCGCAGTCTGCGGACGCGGACGTCACGAATCATGGGCTCCTGAATTCGAGGACCGCGAATCGTGCCGGGACGCTCCCGCCGTTGTGCAGCTCGAGGGCCATCCCCGGGGGCACCTCCATCGCGTCCCCGCCATGCAGCGGGCGCTTGCCCTTGCCGACCGCGCCCGTGATCTTCAATTCGACGAGCGCCTCCGCGTCCGTGCCCTCGAGCGCGGCCAGAACCGGCGGATGCCTGGACGCCTTGAAAGTGAAGCGCGCGTCGGGGTCGAGGGTCAGCAGGCTCACCTGCGTCTGATCGGTCTTGAGCAGCGGGACCATCGACTGACCTTTCTTCCGCGAGTCGGCGGCCGACGAAGGGCAGTCGAGCGGCTGCTCCCTGATGACCTGGCCGCACTGATTGCGCCCCCCGGTCTGCGGGTGCAGGAATTCTATGGTCACGTTGCGAAAGGGAACGTCCCGATTGTTGCTGATCGCATGCACGATGCCGTGAGGCCGGAACGTGATCGCCCCGTCGGCGACCTTGTTCGGGGCTTCGGCGCCGTCGCGGGGATGATCCATGATGTCCGCGTCACCCAGCGGAAACCAGACGAAATCGTTGGTGTGCTCGTGCAACCTGGTCGCGGCGCCGGGCGCGACCTCGATGCGGAACACGCGCACGTCGGAGTTCGCCAGCACCTGATGGTGGGACGGCTCGGCGGTCAGGGGCAGCGGCGTCTCCGCCGGCTCCTGGGCGAACGACATCCAGCCCGCGAGAACGACGCCAAGTCCGAATGTGCACATGATGCGACTCGGTCTGTTCATCGCTGTCCTCGCTCGAGTGGCGCGCCGTGTTACGGGCAGGTGAGGGCGATCTGCTGCGGCAGGCAGGCCGAGGTCCCCTGGGGTCGCTCCAGGCCGCCGGTGGCGCGCCCGTACGACCCCTCGCTGACGGCATCCTTGGGCACGACCAGATAATAAACGCTCGCGGCCGGATCGGGAAACGTGATCGTCCTGGAACCACCGGTCGTGCAGAACTTCCGGGTGTGGTTGTAGTAGTGTCCCAGGCTCCCCTCGTAGATCTCGTAGTCGGTGTCGCCCGTGGCGCACGACGAGCCCCACGCTAGCGTGAGGTTGCCGCCCGACGCGTTGACGGTCAGGGGCGTGCCGGGCACGCCACCACCATCCGGCACGGCCCCCGCCGCCGGCACGAAGGAGAAGTCCCTGAGCTGCGCGTAGGCGGGCCAGGCGCCGTCGATCAGGTAGCTGCTGAAGCTGGTGCCGCCGTTCCAGCGGACCAGCTGCCCGGGAAGATAGTCCGTCCCTCCCAGGTTGGCGGGGATGTCGAAGCTGAGCACGAGGTTGTGCGCGCTGTCCCGGTCGGCTCCGACCACGTTCGCGTCGGCCGGGACACCCGCCGTCGCGGCATCCCAGTACAGCGAGAAGAGGCCGCCGGAATAGCGCACGAGATCGGAGCGGCCGTACTCGACGCCGCCCAGTCTCACGGGGACGTCGAAGGACAGGACGAGGTCGCCGCCCGGTTCGAGGAACAGGGAATCGATCCGGACGTCGTCGGGAATGCCGGCGACGCCGCCATCGAAGAACACCGCCGTCGTCACCCCGTCGGTAGAGATGATGTCGTGCGGCTTCACCGCCGTCGTGCCTGCGAAGAACGGGTCGGCCAGCGACGCGAGCCACACGCCGTCGGGCCGGCGATGCAGCGCCGAGAACCGGACGTCACCGCCGAGCGCGAGGGCGACCGAGTAGGTTGCATTGTCGCTCCGGAGGATCTGGTCGGGCGTGTAGTCGGCGCCACCCAGGGTGACGGGGACGTCGAGGCTCAGATAGTAGTTGATCGACCAGGAGGGCGACGGGACGGCCGCGACAACGAGTGCCGTGAGCAGCAGCGGCAGCGCCCGACGGGAGACGAGCGGGGTTCTCATGTCTCTCACCTGTTCCCGTTCAGAGTATGTTGCCGCCGGCATCGGTCGCGGTGCCGAGGACCGGCGCGATGAGGTTCCCGCGGAGCATGTTGTCGCGATAGGCATTGTTCGTCCCGGTGTCGAACTCGATCCCGAACTGGTTGTTGCCTTCGATGAGATTGCCGTCGATCAGACTGGAACCGCCGACGACGAGAACGCCATCGCCGGTATTCCGGGAGAAGGTGTTCCGCTCCAGGACGTTGTGATTGGCCGTGCAGGCGGAACAGCCTATCGTGGCGCCATTCCCTGTGTTGCGGCTCGAAATATTGTTCGCCAGACGATTCCCGCCCGTGTTGACGATGATACCGGTCGCCCCCAGACCAGTGGCCGTGTTGCTGGTCAGGAGATTGTTGGCGCCGGCATTGACAAAGATGCCGAAGTCATCGTCGCTCTTCCGGACTGTGTTGCCGTCGATGACGTTCCCTCCCAGGTCGTCGGAGGATGCCCCCGACGCATCGAGGATGATTCCCTGGGTGAACCCCGCACCCACGCCGAAATTCTCGATGACATTTCCCCGCACGACGCCGCCACGGAAATTCACGAGAGTGAAGCCGCCACCGCTCACGTCGGTGATGACGTTGTCGGCGACCTGACCCGTCGCGGGAGCCCCGGAGGAGCCTGTGACGAGCACGGCGGGGTCGCCGCCCATTCCGCTCATCCGGCAGCCGGTGATCCGGACCGAGTTCACCAGCAGGACCAGGATGGCCTGCAAGGCCGTGCTCTCGATCTCCACGTTCTCCACGCGCAGGCGGAGACCGGGCTTGACGAGCGAGGCGATGGCGTTGCCGCCCCCCGACAGTCTCCCGTTCCGGATCGTGACACGCGCATTCTGGACATCCAGGACGGTGATCAACGCACTGTTCGCGTCGCTGCCGGTGATCAGGTGGCCGTTGAGATCGATCGTCACATCGCCGGCGCTGATCCCGATCGCGGGACCGAGGGTCACCTGAACGTCCCGGGTGAGAATGTAGTGCCCCGGCTGCGTGATCGTGGTCTGCCTGAAGATCGGGATGCGACCCTCATCGGCCGAGGGACGTGAGGCGGTGACCGAAGCGACAACAAGACAGAGAATCAGGGTTCTTTTCATGGGGCTCTCCTGGGCTGGCGCTCGGAAATACGGGAGGACAAACCGCGGAGCGGAAGGCGTGAGCCTCTCGATGATCCGGAGGACATGAACGGCGCGCGATGGTACACGCTCGCACTCGGCGAATCTGTGCTGAGGACGGTATCTGCGACGGATATACGCTTCTACCGCGAGCGAGTCAAGCGGAATATGACCGTGAACAACCGGATGCCGGAGCGCATGCTCCTCGTGAAGCGAGCGCGCGGCCAGGTCGACGCGCTCATCGATCCGAGCGTCTCAGACGCCGCGCCAGCATGCGGATGACGCCATCGGCGACGGAAGGATCGGCGCCGAGCGCGTCGCGGAACGAGGCGCCCGCCAGCCGCAGGATCCTCGCGCCACGCCCGCCGGCGCGGACCGTTGCGGCGCGCGGAGCCGGATCGAGCACGGCCATCTCCCCGATCACGCCGCCCTTCCCTTCGGAGCCGAGGCGCTGCTCCTCCGGACCCGCGCCGCGCACGATCTCGACCTCCCCGTCGAGCACGACGAAGATCTCTTCTCCCGGCTCGCCCTCCCGGCAGAGGACCTCGCGCGGCGCGACATCGCGTTCGACGCTCGAGGCGGCGAGCCGTGCCAGTCCCTCCACGGCGAGACGGGAGAAGATCGGCACGGCACGCAGCGCCAGGATCGTCTCGATTCCGGCGGGCTCCGCGCGCTCGATCGGCTGCGCTCCGGTCCCGCCTGGCCGCCACGCGGCCGGTTCACCCGCGAGGCGGGCACGCAGGGCGGTGACGCGGACGACCTCGTGCTCGTCCCGGGCCAGGCGCTCCAGCGTTTCCGGGTCCGCGGCGCCGCGCAAGGCGAGCGCGTGGATCGCGGTGGCGCGCGCGTACGGGTCGGGGCTCTCCGTCTGGGCCCGCAGCCGATCCGTGAGACCGCCGGCCGTGTCCCGGTCCGCCGCTTCGCCCGCCGCGGCGCGCAGCCGCGCCGCGGTCGAGGCCGGCGCCCCCTCGCAGAGCGACGCCAGGGCGGCGGCGCGGCGGGGCGCCTCGTCCGAGGTCAGCCCGTCGCGGATCTCGCGGCGCTTCTCCTCTTTCGGATGAACGTGAAGCCCGCTGAGCAGGCGATCGACGGCGCGGGCCCGGCGGCGGCGCAGCAGATCGGCCAGCAGCGCGTGCGCGGGCGATGGTTCCGCCTCGAGCATCCCAATCGTCCGCGAGGCGCTTTCGGCGACGGCGACCTCGCCGGCGAGCTGCGCCGCCATGGTCTCCGCACCGCCCAGGATCGTCTCGAGAACCATCCGGTGCTCCTCCGGCGTGACGCCGTGCTCCACCTGCAGATGCGCGAGGACCGCATCGGACGCCGGTTCTTCCGAGGAGAGGACGCGCTCGAGGTGCCGCTCCAGCGCGCGCCCGTAAGTCCTGAGCTGGAGTGTCTTTTCGAGCGAGGACTGCCTGGCGGGATCGGTCAGCCGGGCGCGCTCCTCCTCCGCCAGCGCGGCCATGATGCGCTCCTGATCGGCGGGCTTGATCTGCAGGCGCGCGCGCAGCGCCTCGAGCTTCTGGACCTCCTCGCGCGTCACCAGCCCGCTCGCCAGTGAGTCGCGCAGCGCCTCCGTGTAAATCTCGAGCAGGCGCGTGTAGCCGATCGTCCGCTCCTGGGAGAGCGTGGTGTGCACCAGATAGGCGTCGTGCAGGCTCTTCGGCGGCCGCAAGTCGGCCCACTCCCAGCGCTTCAGGAGGCTGCGTGCGACCGTCTCCTCGGCGAAGCTCTGCCGTGTCCGGCCGAACCGGCGGGCCAGGAAGAGGCTGCCAACGAGCACGAAGACGATACCGGCGATCTGAGGCAGCCACGGGACAAGACGCAGCGTCGGCTGTCCGGCGAACGTGTAGAAGGTGACGAACGCGGCAAAGGCGGTCACGCACAAGAGGAGATGACGCGCCCGGAACGGCTCCGCATCCGGGGCTCGGCGGCGCAGCCACCGTCCGACGACCGCTTCGATCCAGAAGAAGATCACGAAGCTGACGAGGGTCGTCGCCGCCAGGGTGAGGGCCGAGGCCAGCGCGCGCGGCGTTCGTGGCAGGAAGAAGAACCCGGCGGTCGGACCCCGGGATCCGGAGAGGAACGCGGTCTTGAGGACACCCGGCTCGTCGGTCCAGCGACCGCCGAAATAGTAGTCCCAGGTTCCGGCCTGGAGGTAGTAATAGAAGTAGAAGCCGAAAATCAGCCCCGGGTAGGCGAAGTAGACGAATCTCTTGGACGAGGAGACGATCTCCCGCCAGTAGCCGTTCTCCTCGTTGATGTCGGGGCAGGCGGATTTGCAGGCCGTGCACTTGGGGCACTGCGAGTTCCGCGTCTCGCGCAGGCCGTTGGGCTCGGTGTAGACCTTCTCGATGAAGGAGAGCGGGCAGACGAAATTGCACCAGGTCTTGCCGGTGTAGAACACTCCGAACAGGAGCGCGGCAACCGCGATCAGGGTGAAGAAGACGGCGATGGCCGGACCGTCGCCGTTGGTGGCGATCAGACGGATCCAGAGGGAAACGAAGAAGACCGCGAAACTGACGTACGAGGCGTTTGCCTGGAGCCAGGGAGAGGCCCGGCGGGTGCCGGGTCGGCGCAGGAGGACCGGGATCTGGCTGAAGAAGGCGAGGGGACAGATGCGCCGCCAGCGGTGGTAGCCGACCAGAACGATGAACAGTGGCAGCGCGGCGATCGCGATCGTCCAGACCAGACGGCCGGCCAGGCGCGGGATGTACCACGCGAGAACGGGAATGCCGATGAAGACCGGCAAGGCGATGAAGCGCAGCGGACCGACCCAGCGCTCGGCCCTCCGTGTCGTGTCGTATTCCTCCAGTGGCGAATCAGATCGCCGCACGCCCCGCCCCCCGCGGGCGTTACCCTACCGCCATGCCTTCGGCAGCGTCAAGCCGACCAGGGGCTTGACCGCTTTCGCGGGGCTGATTCACGATACCGTGACATGGAGCCCCCGGTACCGAAAGCGCAGCTGGTCGTGTCCGGACACGGCCGGCCGGACGCCACGATCGACCTGGGCGAGTGCCTGACGATCGGTCGATCGCCGCAGAACGACCTCGTTCTCGACGATCATCGCGCCTCGCGGCGCCACGCCGAGATCCGTCACGACGGCCGCGGCGGATACTCGCTCCTCGACGCGGGCAGCGCGAACGGCACGACGCTGAACGGGCGAATGCTGAGCGCACCCAGGAGGCTGACGACGGGGGATCTCATCGGCATCGGAGACGTGAGGATCCGCTTCCTGGCGCCCCGGACCGAACCAGGACCCGCGGAGCCGGCCGGAGCCGGCGCGGAAAAGGGCACCGACCTCTCGTTCCGGTACGAGACGGTCGTCGTCATGGTCGCGGACATCCGGAACTACACCACGATGAGCGAGGTCCTGCCCAACCGCGAGTTCTCGCTCCTGATCGCCGACTGGTTCAAGAAAAGCGGCACCGTCATCGAGCAGCACGGAGGGACCATCGACAAGTTCATCGGTGACGCCGTCATGTCCTACTGGCTGGTGCGCGAGCCGGCGCATCCCGCCCCGGAGGTCGACGGAGCGTTGCGCGCGGCGCGGGATCTGCTGCAGGCCGCCGCGGCCTTCGGCCGGCGGCTCGCCGCGCAGTTCCCGGAGCAGACCTTCCGCGTCGGCATCGGCCTCAACCTGGGTGTCGCCGTCGTGGGGAACGTCGGCGGCGCCGAGCACCAGTCGTTCACGGTCGTGGGCGACAGTGTCAACGTCGCGTTCCGTCTCGAAGCCCTGACGAAGGAAAAGGGATGCAGCGTGGTCGTCAGCGGGAGCGTGACCGAGCATGCCTCCGGCGAATTCGCGTTCCGGGACCTCGGCCGGGCCGAGGTCAAGGGCAGGACCGAGCCGGTCTCGATCTGGGCCCTCTGCGACTGACCCGGACCCCCGCCTTCAGAAAACGTACTCGTGGCCGATCCGGGCGATGCCGACATCGGGTCGTCCGAGCCGCGCGAGCTGCTCTCTCACCCTGGCGTGGAACTGCGGCTTCAGGTGGACCGCCAGCACCGGCACGGAGCGCCTCATCTTGCGCAGCTCCAGGTCGAGCGACCGGGGCGTGAAGTGCCTGGACGCCGCGGCGAGCGTCTCCATCTCGTCGGGGTAGGACACGTCCACGAAGACCGCTTTCAGTCTCTCGAGCCGTCCGGCCAGGCGCCAGATCTCCTCGGTGTGATGAGTGTCCGACGTCACGATGATGGCGGAGCGCTCGTCCTCCAGCGCCAGTCCGATCGTCCGGACCGTGTGGTTCATCTCCACCGGCGTCACGCGCAGCCCCTCGATCTCGACGGGAACGAGCGGCTCGAGGGCGTCGTACCGCAGCGCGGCTCCGCGCCCGTCCGGCAGCTCGATCGCATCGAACGCGGGCCAGACGAGCCCGTTGAAGATGTGATCGCGCAGCGCGCCGATCACCTCGGGGATCGAGTGGACGACGATCGCCTGCTCGAGGAACGGGAAGACCTCCGAAACGAAAATCGGCAGCGTCGCGATGTGATCGACGTGGGAATGGGTGACGATCACCCTGTGGACGCGCTTCTGCTCCTCGAGGTCGAGAGCGTACCCCAGACTCCCGGCGTCGATCGCCAGAGTGTCGTTCACCAGGAAGGTGGTCAGCGGCTGCTGGTCGCCCGGCGCGACGCAGCTGCTCGGGAGAAGCTGGATCTTCAGCCCGGCCTCCTACACCACCGCGACCTTCACGTTGTGGATCGGCGGGAGCGAGTCGAACAGGCAGTCCCATTTCTCGCCGCCGTCCCGCCCGATCCAGAGCTGGCCGGTCGTGGTGCCGAAGTAGAGCGCGGGCGCCTTCAGCTCGTCGATGTCCATCGCGTCGCGCAGGACCGTGAAGTAGGAGTCCTTCTTCGGGAAGCCGCTGGCGAGACGCTTCCATGAATCGCCGCCGTTCTCGCTGCGCCAGACCGCGGGGGCGCCGTCGGGACAGGTGCGCGTCATCGGCACGAGCGGCAGGACATAGACCGTGTCCGGGTCGTCCGGGTGGACGGCGATCGGGAAGCCGAAGTCGGACGGCAGCCCCTTGGCGATCGATCGCCACGAGCGGCCGTAGTCGTCGCTGCGCAGCACTCCGATGTCGGGCCGCGGCCCTCCGGGCCCGTCCCATTCCGCCCAGCCGCCGTGGTTCTGCATGTAGAGCCGGCCGGGGGCGTCCTTGTGCCGGACGATCTTGTGCACGCACTGGCCGAACTCCGGGTAGGGGTCGGGCTGGAAGCCGGCGCCGACACCCTTGTTGGAGGCCTTGAACGACCTGCCGCCGTCCTCGCTCACGTAGTGGCCGCCGGTCGAGATGCCGAGGTGCATGCGCTTCCCGTCGCGGAGAATCGTGTGCAGGCACAGCCCGCCGTTCCCGGGCTGCCACTTGCGGGAGTGCTCGTGGTTGCTGATCCCCTGGACCATCTCCCAGGAATCGCCGCCGTCGTCGCTCCGGAACAGCGACGCCGGCTCGACCCCGCACCAGAGATCGTTCTTGCCGTCGCCCGCCTCGAGCGACCAGATGTTGATGAGCGCGCGCCCGTCGTCCTTCGGGAAGGCCGGCGCCGACGCCGTCTCCTTGAACGATTTGCCGAGATCGGTCGACTTCAGGACCTTCATGCCGAAGAACGCGTTGCATGAGGAGGCGTAGAGGCGCGGCTTGCTGCGCGTGTCGATCAGCGTCGAGTAGACCGCCACTCCCTGTCCGAGGGGTCCGCGCAACGCGAACGATCGGCGGGTCTTCGGCGCCTCGGCCACGAAGACGCCTTTCTTGGTTCCGATGGTGAGCAGGACGCGTTCAGGCATGTTCAGCCTCCAGAGACAGCGGGAATGATCGAGATGACGTCCCCGTGCGCGAGAACCGTGTCGAGCCCGTCCCGGTCGCGCACGTGAGACGTGTTGACGAACAGATTGACGTGACGGCGCACCTTGCCCGTCTCGTCGCAGATGTTGCGGTACAGCGAGGGGTAGTTCTTCTCCAGGTCTTCAAGGACGGCCCGCACGCTCGGGGCCGACAGGGGAAGCTCGGAGGCTCCCCCGCAGCAGGCGCGCAGCATCGATGGGACCAGGATCGTGACGGTCGTGGCCCCGGTCATCGGGGTGCCACGCGCCGGGCGCCGCACCGTGGGTGCGCGCCAGCGGAAGACAGGCGTTCGAAGCGCATGATTGGCCGGTCAGAGTACCGCTGCGGGAGGGGTCGAGGCAAGTCGGGTCGGTCGTCGAGCGATCAGCCCTCGGCCATACCCTCCTCGTGCCGGCTGACGTTCTTCCCGTCGGTCGGCCGCAGCTCGCGGAAGATGGCTGCGGAGAGGATCGTCAGGAGGCCGAGGGCGACGAACGCCTTGTGCACACCGTGGATCATTTGCGCCGGATCGGTGTGGAATCGATTCGGGATGAAAAGGGCGGTGGCCAGCGACGCCGCGGCGACACCGAAGCTCATCGACATCTGCTGCAGAGTGCTCGCGATCGTGCTCGCCATGCTGGTCTGGCTTTCCGTGACGTCGGCGTAGACCAGCGTGTTCATGCTGGTGTACTGCAGCGAGGCGATGAACCCGAAGCAGAAAGCCTGGATCACGATCAGCCAGACCGGCGTGCCGAAACCGATGGTGGCGAAGAGGCCGATGAGCAGGCCGAGCAGCATCGTGTTCGACATCAGCACCCGGCGGTAGCCGAAGAGCGTCAGGATGATCGGCATCGTCATCTTCAGGCTCATCGCCGCCAGGGATTGCGGCATGATCAGCAGACCCGACTGGACCGGTGTGAAGCCGAGCCCCACCTGGTAGAGCAGCGGAAGCAGGAACGGCGTCCCGCCCGCCCCCAGACGCGTGATGAAGCTGCCGATGACCGCGCTGCGGAACGTACGGATGCGGAAAAGGTCAAGACGCAGCAGCGGGCGCTCCGTCGTGGTCGCGTGGCGCCCGTATCCCAGGAGCAGCACGATCGAAAGCGACAGAAGCCAGATCATCTCGCGACCGCCCAACGAATGCTCGCCGAAGATCTCCAGGACGTACGACAAGAGCCCGATACCCGAGCCGAACAGGATCAGCCCGATCAGGTCGAGCCTGTCGGTGCTGTCGGTGCGGTAGTCCGGGAGGTGGCGGTAGACGAGATAGAGACCCACGAGGCCGATCGGCAGATTGACGAAGAAGACCATCCGCCAGTGCAGGTACCCGACGATGAGACCGCCGGCCAGCGGCCCCAGGAGCGGGCCGATCAGCCCCGGTATGGCGACGAAGGCCATGGCGCGGATGAGCTCCGACCGCGCGAAGGTCCTCACGATCGTCAGGCGGCCGACCGGCACCATCATCGCCCCGCCCAGCCCTTGCAGGATCCGGCACGCGACGAGCGCGTGGATGTTCGTCGAGATCCCGCAGAGGAACGATCCGAGGGTGAAGAGGGCGATCGCCGAGGAGAAGATCCGCCGGGTGCCATATCGATCCGCCACCCAGCCGCTGACAGGGATGAAAATCGCCAGGCTCAGCGTGTAGCTCGCGAGCACCGACTTCATGCTGAGCGGCGCCACCCTGAGCGCCGCCGCGACGGTCGGCACCGCCGTGTTCAGGATGGTGGTGTCGAGCGCCTCCATGAAGAAGGCCACCGCCACCAGCCACGGCAGCAGCCGCTTGACGGATTCGTCGGGGGAGGAAGGGTGCGGCATCGGGTCAGGGTTGATCTGGGCTAGCTCTCCGGACTGAAGGGCCCTGATCGCACGACCACGTCGAGCGGTTCGGGCTGACACGGCAGAAGTGATCTAGGCTTGATCGACGGCACCGCGGATTCCACGGAACAAAAGCCCCAGCAGGACCCCGGCGACGAATCCGCCGATGTGCGCCATGTAGGCGACGCCGCCACCCGTCTGGCCCGCGCCGGCGATGGAGCCGACGCCGCTGAACAATTGCAGAACGAACCACAGCCCGATGACGATCAACGCGGGCACTTCCGTGACACGTGAATACATCAGGACCCGGACCCTTCTCCGTGGGAACATCAGAAGGTAGGCGCCGAGCACGCCGGCAATCGCCCCCGAAGCTCCCAGATTCGGCACGTTCGATCCGAGGCTGAAAAACAACTGCGCGGCAGTGGCCGCAAGCCCGCAGAGCACGTAGAAGATCAGGAACTTGATGTGCCCGAAGCGGTCCTCCACGTTGTCGCCGAAGATCCAGAGGTAGAGCATGTTGCCACCCAGGTGAAGCCACCCGGCGTGCATGAACATCGAGCTGAAGAGAGTCAGGCCATCCGCGAGGGGATCGGCCATGAAGCGGCGCGGCACGAAGGCCCACTGCATCACGAATTCATCGCCGCCGCTCAGCTCGACGAAGAAGAACAGGGCGTTGAGAGCGATCAACGCATACATGATCAGCGGGAAAGCCTTGCGGTCGCTGTTGTCATCACCGATCGGAAGCATGCTCATGGTCCCCTCCGTCGCGCGCCCGGATCCGCGCGCGAGTGGAAGACTACTTCAAGAAGTCGAGCCCCTCCTGCTGCCGGCAGACTCCAACGGCTGTCCCCAGGCAGGAGTCGTCCGCCAGCTGCTTCAACATGAAGTCGGCGACGTCGGATCGTGTGATCCGGACCGTCCACAGGAAGCTGCCGACGCGGCGACCGCCAGACCGGCGGCCAGCGTTATCGCGTAGACGATGAAAAGCAGGAGGAGAGTCATGCCTTATCGTGAGGAGACGAAGAGGGCGACGAATAGCCCCTCACACACCAGCGACGCGACACCCATCGGCTCGAGCCAGGCGTCAGGTTCGGCCGGCAGCCCGGGCAGCCCGATCGTGCGACTCGCCACATAGGCGACCAAGGCGCCCCCCGCGACCAGCAGGCCCAAATCCCACCCCAGGACTCGCCGATTCCGGTACAGGCCGAACGCCGCCACCAGCGCGCCGACCCCGTTGGCGACGAACAGCACCCCTTTGTATTTGGCGTCGCCGAAAGCGTCCTGCGCCTCCACGACGTGAATGAGCCCCGTGCCGAGGATCGCGGCGATGGCCAGCCATTTCGAGGTCCGGGAGGATGATCGGCGGTCGTCGAGTTGCATCGCGTGAATTCTACCGCTATGCGCGTGCTACCGCTTCTCCGGAGGAATATTCCGGATCGGCGCAGTGAACTTCGCATGAGTCGCGGGATCAACCGTCCGGTGCCTGATCCTGGTGCTCGCCGGGTCCTTGCCGAGGAAGTTGTCGCCCTTCCAGTTCGTCGCCGGCCTGATCGGTCTCGGAACGAACCCGCCGCCGCAGTTCGGACAGACGTTGCCCAGGACGCTCTCGACGCAGCCCGCGCAAAACGTGCATTCGTAGCTGCAGATGCGCGCTTCGAGCGAGTCTGGCGGCAGAGGCTTGTTGCAGTGCTCGCAGGTCGGGCGGATTTCGAGCATCGTGCTCCTTGCATGCCGAGAGGCCCCGGCGTCGAGACAGCGGTCGTCGCCCGGGAGATGAATCTCGACCGATTCAACTCCCGGGCTGCGGTCCGCTGGTATCGTCTAGCGATCGTCCGAATCGCGCCCCTCGGACGCCGGCACCGCCGGGGACACGGACGCCGCGAAACCCGTCAGGACCCAGGCGCGCTGGCTGTTGGCGAAGCGCGGGGCCAGCATACCGTCGTTGATCTCGCGTGTCACCGCGAACCGATCGTAGCTGGTTGCCGGGAGGAAGAGCCGCGCGTTGTCCTCGAACCCGTCGCTGGCGCTGTCGACGTCCCCCTCGACCGCCGAGATGACGCCGTCCCTGTCCTGATCGACCCGCGCGACCTCGTGCGCGTAGGCGTCGAAGATCCGCTGCGGGATGGAAGCCAGCCCCGGCTCGAACGACGCCACGCGCTCGAACACGTCGAGGTAAATCTCGTTCGCCAGGCCGCTCGGGATGAACCGGTTCCGGAACTCGCGCTGCAAGTCGTCGTCCCCGTCGAACTTGTCCGGGTCGCGGGGGAGGAACGGGCTGTCCCCGTACTTCGTCGGGTCGTTCTGGAAGCCCGAGGGCCCCGAGCCGGGGACGAGACTGCTGAGGGCGCCGATCTGCCCCGACTCGAAGGTGCCCGGAATGCCGCCCGTGAAGGGGAGCTCGTACAGCGGGAAGACCCAGTTGGTCGTGTAGTTGAACTCCCAGTAGGAGTGCACGTCGCTCTGCTGCAACGCGTTGTAGGCCCCCATGCTCAGGTAGATCGGCACCAAGTTGCCGTGGATGTCGGGGAAGCGGTCGGACTCGGACGGGATTCGGACCGGACCGCCGTCGGTCGTGAACAGATTGCCGGGGACGTCGTTGCCGGTCCCCAGCGCCCGCAGCTGGTCGGCATCGACCTGGAGGATCGTCCCGAACTGCGCCTTTCCGTCCGGGCGCGGGGCGGCGACCGGCGCAACCCGGAGATCGTGGATCATCCAGCCCTCGTACCAGCCGCTCTCGTTGTTGATGACGAAGAGGGGATGGATGTCTGTGAACACGTCGATGAACGCGCGCACGTCGTTCGGATCGGTCGGCAGGCCGGGCTTCGGCTCGACCACCAGGCGGACCGCCCCGATCGTCGGCAGGCCGCAGTCGGCGCCGGTCGCGGTGAGCTCGACGGCGTCGTTGACACCGGGGAAGATGCTCGTGAACACGTTCGGCTGGAAGTTGTGCGTGTCCACGAGGTAGTACTGGAACAGCTGGCTCGGCTGGTCCGCCTCGGCGAACGCCTGTATCGGCAGCGTGCTGTGAGGCCGGCCGGCGAGCCTGAGGAGCCGCTCCCTGAGAGGCAGTGGCAATGACCGGATGTCGCCCCTGGTGGCGACCGAGGCGATGTCGCGCTGGGCATGCGGGTTCGGGTGGCAGGGCGGGGAGATCGTGTCGACCTCGACATTGCGCGTCCCGACCGCGCTCGTCATGGCGACTCTCGGGCCCCGGGTCGCTCCGGAACCAGGTCGTGAGCTGCCAAGCGTCAGGGCACCGGCGATCGCCACCGATATCACCAGCGGTGTGGCGAGACGTCTCGATACGATGCGAAACATGCGGACCTCCTCAAATCGGACGTTGGGGGAGCGGGCGGCCCGGTCCGATAGCCGGGACGCCCGGTCGCAGGGGGACGTAGAGGACACCGGGCCGTCCGGGCGCGTCGCCTGGGGCCGGCACCGGTCTTTGGGAGTCGAAGTAGAGAATCTCCCTCGTGTCGGGGAGCTT
>Ga0070697_100000360_pt1 | contig 35741 bp, 25 predicted proteins | sample KBSK1501metaG_FD_65475 | JGI IMG/M metagenome (GOLD analysis project Ga0070697, IMG submission 65475) | Corn, switchgrass and miscanthus rhizosphere microbial communities from Kellogg Biological Station, Michigan, USA - KBS K1-50-1 metaG | ecosystem: Host-associated > Plants > Roots >...
CTGTTGCAACGGTATTGGGAAGATCAGCCATGACAATTCCTCTGTTTGCGGGCTCGCAGGGTCTTCTTCAAAACTTAGTGCGCCGCCGCCGCGCGATCGTTCTTGTAAACCACGCCTTCCTTCATCACAAAAAAGACGTGTTCCGTCTGTCGAATATTCTCCACGGGATCGCCCGGCACCGCCAGGACATCCGCTAGCTTGCCCTTTTCGAGCGTGCCAATTTTGTCCGCCAGCCCCAGTAAATCGGCATCCGCGGAAGTTCCGGCCTTCAGGGCATCGATCGGCTTCATCCCCAGATCCACCATGAGATGAAATTCTTCTGTGTTGCGTCCGTGTGCATAGACAGCAGCGTCCGTACCCATGCCGATTTTCACGCCTTTCGCCAGCGCTTTCTGAAACGTCTGATGGACTGAAGCAATCGCGGCCTTCGCTTTGGCCAGAATAGGAGGCGGGATGTACGTTCCCTTGTTTATCTGCTCCTGTATGCCTTCAGGGGCAAGCAGCGTGGGCACGTAGTAAGTCCCGTGAGCCTTCATCATGTCCAGCGCCTCGTCGTCGAGAAACGTTCCGTGTTCAATCGAATCAATGCCCGCACGAATAGCGCGTTTTGCGCCCTCCGCTCCGTGCGCGTGCGCCGCTGCCTTGCGGCGCAACGCGTGGGCTTCGTCCACGATGGCGTTCAATTCCTCTTGCGTGAGTTGCGGCGTGTCCACGTCGTCGGTTAGCGACAGAACGCCGCCCGTCGCGCAGACTTTAATTACGTCAGCTCCATACTTGTGATCCAGGCGCACGGCATACCGCGCTTGCTCGGGCCCGTTAATAACGCCTTCCATCGGCCCGGCCTCGTGGCCAAACAGCCCCGCTCGATAGCCGGCCTCGCCATCGCAGTGGCCACCGGTGGCTCCTAATGCGTGAACGCACACCAGCATTCGCGGGCCTGGTATGACACGATCACGAATTGCGTTTCGCAACCCTACGTCCAGGTAATCCGACGAGCCCACATCTCGCACCGTCGTGATGCCCGCCATCAGCGTGACGCGCGCGTTCGCGCTGGCGTCCAGCGCCCGTTCGGCAATCGTTTTTTGGAGTTGATCCAGCTCGCTTTGTTTGTAGTCCTCGCTGTACATCGCGGTCAGGTGCGTGTGCGCGTCGATAAATCCCGGCAGAAGGGTCGCGTCTCCAAAGTCGATGACCTCCGCTCCCGCGGGAATCGCGGCGCTGGGGCCCACGCCCGCAATTTTCCCGTCCGTCACGACCACCAGCCCGGGCTTCACAAGCGCATTGCTCTTGCCGTCAAACATCCGGGCTGCCTTCAGAACGTACGTCTTGCTGGCGGGCTTTTGCGCCTGCCCGAACGCAAACGGCGCCGCCAGGAACATCGCGCACCAAAATCTCAGAATCACCCGGCTGTACCCTCTCCGCATTATTCGTGTCTCCCGGTTTTTGTCCATTTGTCTGCGCACCAAATCGTGGAACGCCGACAATAGCTTGCCTCGATTAAAAGTCAAGGTCTTCCTGTCCGCTGTAGAACAGCGCATCATTTTTTGCTACAGTAAAGGCGTCGCTTCCAACAGGAAGTACCGCTCAGCCTATTTTCCTCCAGGGACTCCTCAGCCCGTGGTTCTGGAAGGCGTTGTCTCACTTGTACGCAGGTGTGGCCCATGTCTCGCTCGACTCACGACTTTCAGAGGTTCTCTCGATCAGGATTCTTCCCGGCCCTCCGGAAATTGTTGAGCAACTTCCATTTCGGTGCTGCGTTAACTCCGTCGTCCGTTCGGATTCACGCAAGTTAGGCTCAGGGTATGTACACCACGGCTCCCCGACATCGGATACTCCCCGCTTTTCACCGCGACTACATTCACCGTCGCCGCCTGCGTCGCCGCCTCACCAACGTCATTCTCATTCCGCTTCTCGGCGGAGTCGCCGCCTACTTCATCACCCGGCCGACCGGCGGCAAAGGCTTTACGCTTCCCAAGGCTGCGCAACAAGAGTCACTCTCTTCGCCGTCAAATTCGCCGACTAACGTTGCGGTCAACTCTTCAGGCTCCTCCGAACTCCCCGGAGCGGCCTCCAATGCAAGCCCTGTTGCAAGTTCCGCGATCCTTGGCGCTTACAGACTTGCCGACGGCCCGAACGCCGTCACCGAAGTGCCGGACACCGTTTTGCACGATGCTAAACGCAACAAAGATCTCCACCTGCGCATTTTTTATCCCAACGAGCCAGGTCCGTATCCCGTCATCGTCTTTTCGCACGGGGCCGGCGGTTCACAATCTTGTTGCGATGCTCTGACCCGGCATTGGGCCACGTACGGCTACATCACACTCCAGCCCACGCACGATGACTCGACGTTGCAACGACGAAACAGCGGCGAAGAGGACATTAACTTTCTGAAGGCCATCCGGGATGCGCTGAAAAGACCCGCGCTTTGGCAAAGCCGTCCTCTGGACGTTTCCTTTGTTCTGGATTCACTGCCCGCCTTGCAAAAGCGCATCCCCGCGCTAAACGGGAAAATCGATGTACAACATATCGGTGTCGGCGGCCACTCCATGGGCGCGTTCACAGCGGACGCTATCGCCGGCGCGCTCGTCGATCTCCCCACCCATCGCGCAGCAAACTTCGCCGATCCGCGCGTGAAAGCCGTTCTCCTGCTTTCGCCGCAAGGGCCCGGCGAATTTGGGCTGGACGACCACTCCTGGGACCGGGTCTCCATCCCGCTCTTGAGCATGACGGGTTCGCTCGACCGGGGAGCTGGTGAGCAGGACCCGGAATGGAGAAAGATCCCCTTTGAACGCAGCCAGCCCGGCGATAAATATCATGTCTTTATCCAGGGCGCGAGCCACATGTCCTTCATCAGCGCGAAGACGCGCTTGCCCGCGCGCGCTGCTCGGGGCGAGTCGATTCTCGGTTACACGAATTCCGCATCGCTGGCGTTTTGGGACGCCTATTTGAAGGCCGACCGCACCGCAAGAAATTATTTGCAATCCGATGCTCTTCCGAATTCAACCCAGGGCGCCGTCAAACTCTCCCGTCGTTGATCCCTTGCGTTCGTAGTTTGTGTTCCTCAGCTTTTCCACACATCTACTCGGGGGGGTCCTTCCGTACCATTGACGCTGTTACTACCCGCTTCGGAAACTAAGTACAGTATGGCCCGCTATTCAGCTTTTCTCGGGCGCAAGGTTGAGGTCCAATACCGCGCCGGAGACATTCTTCTGCCCGCCTCCGGCACGTTTGTGGCTGATTCCGGCCGCTCGATTTTTCTCGAGCAGAAATACGAGCAGCGCGGCTCCCAAAGGCATTTCCGGTGGGAAATCCCCTACCAATATATCGTTCGCCTCGAGGAGAAAACGGGGCCCACGACGGCTGCGGGCAGCACCTCTAGCTCCCCGGTGGGGGTGCCAGATCCAAGCACGCAGGCGTCACCTGCTTCCGTTGATTCGAACGCCCAGGGCTCCGCCCGAGCCGCTACATCCCCTGGCGGCGCGCCCGCAATCCTCCCGCTCCAGAATCGTCCCAAGACCGCTTGACGGCCTTCACCCGGCACACGACTCCTGCTCAGCGTTTCGGATACAATCAACCCGCAGTCCAAACTACATTTTCGGCGCGGTGGCCCCGTTACGTGCCGCGTCGCGCGCAGGAGGCTCTTTGTGACTTTGGATTCTCGCCCCAACACCACCATCGGCCCCGGAGTGAAAATCGGTCCCGGAGCAAAGGTAAACCCGACAAGAAACATCGGGCCTGGCTCAAAGGTCGGGTTGATCGGTCTCGGGCTGATGGGCCGGCCCATGGGCCACAATCTTTTGAAGGCAGGTTATTCGCTGACCGTCTGGAATCGTACTGCCGCGCGCGCGGAATCGCTGGTGGCAGCCGGTGCCAAGCTTGGAAGCTCCCCCAAGGAGGTGGCCGCCGCCGCCGATGTACTTATTACTATCGTCAGCGATCCGCCCGCCCTGGAGGAAGTCTTGTGGGGCAGTTCCGGCAAGGACTCGGGCGCCCTTGGGGCGCTTCGTCCTGGCAGCATTTATATCGATTCCAGCACCGTTTCCCCCGGCCTAGCCCGCAAGATTGCCGCTGTCTGCGGTGACCGCCAGATCGCCTTCCTGGACGCGCCCGTCACGGGAGGAACTTGGGGCGCCGAAAAAGGGGAGTTGGTGTTCATGGTCGGGGGCGACGCCCAAGTGCTCAAAGACGCGGAACCTGTTTTTAGCGTGATGGGCAAACGCTGGTTCCACTTGGGCCCTAACGCGGCGGGCCAGACGATTAAGCTGGCCATGAATCTCATTCTTGCGCTTGAAGTTGACGCACTGGCGGAAGGTCTTGCCCTGGTGACCGCGGCGGGCCTGCAGGGAGAAAAGCTCGTGGAAGTCCTGCAATCCAGCATGGGCCGGGCCGCTGTCCTTGACGTCAAGGCTCCTCTTCTTTTGAAAGGAGAATACCCGCCTAGCTTTCCATTGCGCCTCATGCACAAAGATGTTGGGCTGGCGCTCGATCTGGCGAAGGAGGTTGGGGTGACGCTCCCCGCTGGCGCTGCTGCCTATTCCACTTATTCGGCCGTAAAAGCTGCCGCCAAGGAAGACCTGGACTACGCCGCTGTCATGAAATTCTGGAAGACATGAGCAACTGCCTTGTAGAGAGAGAGAAGGAGTGTGTTGCCAGCCGCATCGCCGAATGGCTGGTTCTTAGAGAGACCGAACAGCCGCGCGCCGGTCGAGATCGATGGATATGTTTTGATCGAGAACCACGGCAACATAGCGAGAGCAGGTCTTCATCTCCGCCGCGGCCCAAGACGAAAGGGCAGGCTGAATGGATCGGCAAGCTTTCTCCAGCTTGGCCACAATCTTGTAGTAGCCGCGCACTTCACGCAACCAGGGAGTAGCCCGGTTTATCGCCGGGGACAGCTCATCGCAAAGCCCGAGAAGGGTTCCAAAATCGTTTGGCCCGATGTTCTCCGCCTCGATGCCGGTTGCCGCGCGCAGCGAATCGGAAAGAGGCTGGTTGGCGGTCGTCAGCCAAATCATTCGCCACTGGCTGATGGAGAACTTAACCAGGGCGATTACGGAGAACGCGAGTATGAGGACGGCGGTCATGGTCTTTGCTTGCATCCCTATTCTGCCCGCAGCCTTGGCGGCTCCCAATAGGACACCCGTACCAGAGCACAGGTACGTGCCGTGCCTCCAGAGGCCGCCATTTTCGACCGCACACGATGGGCCTGCGCCATCCTCTCCGCAGAGCTCTGTCCGTTGTTGCCTATTAACCTGGAAATTACTTCTCTTACACAGTCCGAGGGAAAAGCCTTGACCAGCGGGTTTGGCCATCTTAGGGTGGATTGTAACGTCACTTTCGCTGACTACCTCTCGCATGGACATCCATCCCGAACAGCCAAACTCGCCCCGCGTGAGTGCGCGCGATCAAGAGACCGATTACGATTTGGCCAAGATTGAGAAGAGGGATTGGTGGGTATGGGCCAACTCGATCTTTGTCATGATGCTCCTCACTGGGGCCATCATCTCCTTCGCTCTGCCCTCACTCATGCAGGGCGCCACAACCTTCTTTAGGATCAAGTTTACCGAAGCTGTTTTCGGATTAGTTGCTCTCGTGGTCGTCTTCAACATCTACACCATCTACCAGCAAGTCCTCATAAAGCGCCTTCGGCGTCAGCTTGCTGAAAAACAGAGTCACTCCCTGATCCTTCGCGATCTGGCAATGATTGACGCCTTGACCGGCCTTTACAATCGCAGATTTGCCGAGCAACGGCTGGCCGCTGAAGTAGCTCGTTCCGCCCGCAAGGGCCATCCCCTCATGGTCGTCCTCTTGGATCTGAATGAGTTTAAGTACATCAACGATACCTACGGTCACCCCGCCGGTGATCTGGTCTTGCAGGAATTCGCCGCCGCTATCAGCCGTGCCGTCCGAAGCGGGGATCTCGCCGTCCGCATGGGTGGTGACGAATTTCTTCTGATTCTTCCCGAATGCAATCCCGCCCAGCTGCGGCTAGTCTTAAGCCGCATTGGCTCTCTTAAAGTGGAATGGGAAGGCCGGAGCTTCCCGATAAAATACTCCGCGGGCTGGAAGGAATACACATCCGGCGATTTGCCCGAAGCCATGCTTGCCGCCGCGGATCAGGCTCTATACGAAAACAAGCGTGCCGCCAAAAAGTCTCCCGTTTCGGACTCCGTGCCGGTCTGACTCAGCGAATTCGGCATCCAAGATCCTCTCCGTGCGCTAGCGCATCGCTGCACTCTGACTGTCAAGTGTTAGTCGGCAAATGATATAGAATGCCTCTGTTCTTCCACTGCTTCGGCGCGCGAATTGATCAATCTTGGCGTTCCATTATTCCGGCGCGCATTTCGGAGAACAGTCCAATGATCGGGAGGCTTCGAAAATGAGAGAGAGCACGAGACTGCTAGCGCCCATGTGCGCGCTCTCGATGGTCATGGCGCTCGGGGTTGTCGTGGCCCTGCCGCAGACGAAGGATTTAGGCATTTTTACCAATGAGGGCAGCGTCGGAACGACTCCGCAAGGCTGCAAAGCCCATTACGATTCCGCAAAAGGCGAGTACACCATCACGGGGGGCGGCGCCAACATGTGGGCCGCTAGCGACGCGTTCTACTTCGTGTGGAAGCAAGTTTCTGGAGACGTAACTCTCACCGCCGACGTCCAGTGGGTCGGCACAAGCTCTGCGGAGCATCGCAAGGCCGTGCTAATGGTACGGCAAAGCCTCGATCCTGGCTCGCCGTACGGCGATGCCGTTTCGCACGGCAACGGGCTGACGTCGCTGCAATTTCGCGGCGCGACGAATGAACAGACCTATCAAGTCATCGCCGCGGAAGACGGCCCGTCGCGCCTGCGCATCGTCAAGAAAGGCAGCCGATTCACGATGTACTTTGGCAAGCCGGGCGAGGAGCTGAAACCGTCAGGCCCTATTGAATTTGTAACCCTCCACGATCCCTTCTATGTAGGCCTCGGAGTTTGCTCGCACGTCGCCACCACGCTCGAAACCGCCATCTTCTCCAACGTAAGACTGGAAGAAACGGCCCCGGCAAAATAGCCATCGGACCGTTACTGGAACATCGGTCTCTGACCATTCGCGTAACAAGAGGTCAACCAAGCCGCCGGCACAGCCGATTAAGGGCGGAAATTGTAAATCTGTGGGCACAAATGCCATTCCCGTGATTCAATTGCAGCGGCCGGGGCACCGGCCACCGTTCTGGAGGACGAAGATGGAAAACATGATCGCTAAACTGCTGGATGATTTCGATCGCGGAAGGATGACGCGACGCCAACTGATCAAAAGCCTTGCTGTCGTCGCGGCAGTCGCAGCGGACACAACACCAGTGTTAGGCGAAAACTCCCAAGCGTTCAAAGCGGTCGCGGTCAATCACATTTCTTACCAGGTCAAGGACTATGCGAAGACGCGCGACTTCTACGCGGACTTGCTGGGAATGAGGGTCGTGGGCGATACGGGCACGCAGTGCAGTTTGATTCTCGGCGACACGAATACGTTCGTGATTCCGCGCAACGCTCCCCAGGGGAGCACTCCGCCGCGGATCGACCACATTGCGTACACCATCGAGAACTGGGACAAGAATGCCGTGAAGGTTGAATTAGAGCGTCGCGGGCTCAATCCGCAGCCTGACACCGAGAACAGCTTTCACATCAAAGATCCGAACGGATTCGATCTACAGATCAGCGGGAAGGAAATGAAGCCTGCTTGAGCGGATGAAGTCGTTACGCCTCTAGGCTTCATTTGTTGGCAGTTTTGTTTGTGGGTTAGATTCAGGCGTAGTGCAGAGACATCCAGTGATCCTGACGGACGGAATATCCATGCCTACTCTTGCCTCTATCATGGGTGAGTTAAAAAAGAAGGGTACCGAGAAAACGCGCAAAACCTACGCGCGCCACGGCATGGCCGCGGACAAAATGTTCGGCGTAAGCGTCGCCGACCTCAAGGTCATCGCGAAAACAATCAAAGGCCAGCAGGCACTCGCATGCGAGCTGTACGAAACAGGGAACATGGATGCGATGTACCTCGCCGGAATGATTGCCGACGGCTCCCAAATGAGCAAACAACAGCTGAATACCTGGGCCGAGGGCGCGGCAAATTTGCGGATGATTGCCGAATACACGGTTCCTTGGGTGACGGTTGAAAATCCCCATGCCCGCGAGCTGGCGAAGCAATGGATCAAGTCCAAGCAGGAACACGTCGCGTCGTCAGGTTGGTGCACCTATTCGGGGCTGCTCGCTACAACACCCGATGTGGCATTGGACCTTGCGGAAATCGAGAGCCTGCTCGGCGTCGTCGTCAAGGGAATCAAGATCGCAGAAAACCGCGTTCGCTACACCATGAACGGATTTGTGATTTCCGTCGGTGCTTACGTGAAGCCTCTCTTGAAACAAGCCAAGGCGACCGCCAAGCAAATCGGCCCCGTTTCCGTGGACGTGGGCGACACGGCCTGCAGTGTTCCGGTCGCTACCGCGTACATTGAAAAGATCGAAGCCGCCGGCCGCGTCGGGCAAAAGAGAAAAACGATCCGATGCTAGGCGGAGAATATGCCGGGATGAGCGCGCCTGGCGAGCCGAGGCTCAAGTCTTGAGGAAGAGCAGCTTGCCGGCGCCGACGCGACTCAATTCCCGGGATGATACTCCCTCTTCGTGTGTCCCTGGAGTTGTGGGCGATAGAAGTAGACCTCGCGCAAGTCTCCCGTGCTGTAGCGCTGAGCTTCATCGTTGAAATGCGGTGACGACGGGTGCCCGCTCTCACCGCCAGCCGTCACAGCCTTGGCGCGAACCTTATCTCCGAACTCGACCACCGCAACGAAGCTGTTCCCGCTCGTGCCATACCACTTTTTCGTTCCTGGATATGGCCGCGCTCCAAACGACGCCAAAGAACCCCACACCGACGAAGTGAACCCCACCGGTATGCTCGGCCCTGCATCGCTGAAGGGCTGCACGATGTCTCCCGTCAGCCGTTGGAATCGATTGATGTCGCCCCACGGCGTCTTCCAAGTTCCGAAGTCTCCCGCGAGTCTGTCGGATGCATCCGACAATGCTTGCAACAGCAGCTCCGGCGGCGCTTTCGTGCAAATGTAATCGCTCATATAGATGCCCGATTTTCTCGCGTCGGCGCCTACGCGTTTTTGTATGTCCTCGCCCCAAAAGGCCGCCAAAGACGTGGGTACTGAGGTCACTCCCCACCGCAAATCCCATCCGCGCAGGGCACCAATCTGCTCGGCCACTTTCGCCTTCAACGGATTGTCCGCGGGCGCATCGTCCCAGGCCTTCAACAAGCACGGGAGCGGCTTCTCAAACCACGTCAAATAACTGTCGTACGCCGCCGCAATCAGCGAGGCGACCGTGAAGTCTTTCTTGTCCTGTAAAACACGGATCGCGTGCAGTCCTCGCGCCGATTCTCCTCCCGTCTCCACATACGCGGGAAAATCTTCTTTCTTCGGGCTGCTAGGCCCCGCGGCGGACCACGGCCAATTGTTGGAGTTGTAAAGCCACCCGCTCTTCGGATTCAGCAGGTGCGGCGTCTCATCAATCGAAAGCAGCCCTCGCCACTCCGTCGCCGGATTGCTTCCATCGACCGGCTTCGTCCAATCAAAACTCGCATCGCGCTTCGGAATAAAATTCCCGTGAAAATACGCGATGTCCCCGTCGGCGTCGGCGAAAATCGTGTTGTTCGATGAATTCGTGTGCAGCTCCATCGACTGCCGGAAAGAATTGTAATCTTTCGCCTTCGTCCGCGTGTAGGACTGCGTCAGCGCCTTCACGTGCTGCTCCATCAAGCGAATGCTCAGCCATTTTCCGTCCATCTCGGCGATGACTGGTCCGTGTCCGGTGCGGTACACGGTGAATTTCTTTTCGGCCATGCCGTCCGCGGTTTTGTACGGTACCGTAATCTCCTTCGCCTCGACTGGGCGCCCCTCCTTCCCATACTGGTAATAATATTTGCCGCCCTTCTTCTCCACCGTTTCGAGATACCAGGTAATCGCATTCACTCCGCTTGACGTGTGCATCCATCCCGCTCTTTCGTTGAATCCCTGGTACACAAAAAATTGCCCCCATGTCACCGCGCCGTACGCATCCAGCCCTTCGTCGCTCGCCATCTGCAGCTCAGAGCGGAAGAAAAACGACGTGTGCGGATTGATCAGCAGCAGCGCGTGATGGTCGGCGGTGTTTGAGGGCGCAATCGCCATGCCGTTCGAACCGCTCGGCTCCTCGATCTCATCATCATTCTCGGAAACTCCCGCTCTCACGGGAGATCTTCCATAAAACGCTTCGAGTTGCGCGAGATTCACGCGCTCGATGTCGCCCCCGATGCTTCCCTCGGTAAAACTCAACGCCATCCACGGTTCGAATCGCTGGATGACCCGCGGCTTTACTTCGTGATGCTTGAAGAGGTAGAAGTTCAATCCATCGGCGAACGCGTTCATCAATTTCTTAAGCCACTCCGGGCTCGCTGTGTATTCCTTCTTCAAGGCTTCGGGATCGACGAAAAGCTTCATCCGCAAGTCCTGGTAAATCTTTGACTCGCCCTCCGCCTCCGCAAGCCGCCCCATCGCGTTGATGTAGTTCGTCTCGACGCGGTTGAAGTCGTCCTCCGCCTGCGCGTAAATCATGCCGAAGACGGCATCCGCGTCCGTCTTCCCGCGAACATGCGCGATTCCCCAGTCGTCCCGTGTGATCGTTACGCTGGCCGCCTCGCGCTCCCACCGCGCCTCGTCTGGATTTTTCGCTGCTTGAGCAACAGAAGAACCGGCGCCCTGACTTCGAGCCACGGATTGCAAACCAAACAAACATGCCGCTGTCGCAAGCAGCAAAACAAAATGGGATCTTTTCATGATTGCCCCTGAAGGAATGAACAACCGTTCGTCGCCATGTCGCTCAATCATCCGTGTCGTCCCGCGTAACTGCGACAGCGTAGCATCATACTCCGGTCCGCCGAGCACGGCACCAATCAGCCCTTTCCGCGCGGCTGTTCATCGTGTAAATTTCTTCCTTCCATGCGAAACCTTCTGGCTTTACTCGCACTATTAACCACCAACAATTTGCTGGCTGCGACGCCGCCCGATGGCATCCCGCGCGAACTCGCTCGCCAACGCGCGGCGCAGCTTTCCGACATTCGCTATCACCTTCGCCTCACGCTCACTCCCCGCGCGCCTTCTGCATCCGGTCACGAAGACCTTCAGTTTCATTCCAACACTTCCTCACCTGTTCTCCTCGATTTTCGCGAAGGCACCGTAGCAAATCTCACCGTCAACAGCGTCGCAGTCTCCGCAAAAATCGAAAACGGCCATATCGAACTCCCCGTAAGCTCCATCCACGCAGGCGAAAACACCGTCAGCATGGATTTCACCGCTCCCGTCGCCACCGCCGGAAAAGCCATTACGCGATTCGAAGACAAAGACGACAACACCGAGTATCTCTACACACTTTTCGTCCCCATGGACGCCGAAATGGCGTTCCCTTGTTTCGATCAACCCGATTTAAAAGGCCGCTTCCAGCTCGAACTCGCGGCTCCCGAAAACTGGATCGCCATTTCCAACACGCCCATCGAATCTCAATCTCCTGTAGGCAGCGGTGAACGGGCCACAATTTTTGCCGAGACGCGTCCCATCAGCACGTATCTCTTTGCCTTCGCCGCCGGCCCCTTCCGCAAAGTTCACGAGACCGCAGGCCTCCCCGGCCTCTATGTCCGCCAATCCAAATTCAAAAAGGCCGAAGAAGAAGCTCCCGAAGTCCAGCAAACGACTGCGCAAGGCATCGACTATCTTTCCAAATTCTTCGCTCAACCCTTTCCGTTTCCCAAATACGACCTCGTCCTGATCCCCGGTTTCGCTTACGGCGGCATGGAGCACGCCGGCGCCACTTTCCTCCGCGAAGAATCCGTTCTCTTTCGCAGCGCCCCCACGCATAGCGACCATCTCAATCGCGACATCCTCCTTCTGCACGAACTCACGCATCAATGGTTCGGCGATCTCACCACCATGCGCTGGTTCGACGACCTCTGGCTTAAGGAAGGCTTCGCGCAATACATGGCGTATCACGCGCTCGCCGCCCTCAAGCCGAATGAAAATATCTGGAAGCGTTTCTATCAATCCATCAAGCCCGCCGCCTATTCCATCGACTCAACAAAAGGCACTACGCCGATTTACCAGAACATTAGCAATCTCAAGGACGCGAAGTCTGCTTACGGAGCAATCGTCTATTCGAAGGCGCCCGGCGTCATCAAGCAGCTCGCGTTCGTCCTTGGCGAAGAACATTTTCGCGATGGCCTGCGGCTCTATCTCAAGGAGCACGCCTACGCCAATGCGGAGTGGAGCGATCTCGTCCACGCATTCGAGAAAATATCGGGAAAGTCTCTGCAAGACTGGGCGGCCATGTGGATTCGCCATCGCGGCATGCCCCAGGTTGACGTCGCGTGGTCCTGCAATGCGGAAAACCGCATCGATCATTTTTCTGTGATGCAACACGACGTTCTCGGCGAGGGCGGCGTTTGGCCCATCGCCATGCAAATCGAGCTCGCCTATCCTGAAGGCGCTCCGACTCGTCTCCGCGCCCAACTCAACACAGAAAAATCCGACTTGCAAGAGGCACTCGCCAAGCCCTGTCCGCGGTACGTATTCCTCAACGAGCAGGACTTCGCCTACGGCCGCTTTCTTCTCGATGAGCGCAGCCGCAAAGCGGTTATCGAGCAACTCGGGGGAGTCTCCGATACTTTCGAACGCACTCTGCTTTGGGGTTCACTGTGGGATTCCGTCCGAGAAGCTGATTTCGCTCCGCGCGAATTTCTGGAACTTGCGCTGCGTCTTCTTCCCGCCGAGACGGACGAATCGCTCGCGCAAAGTTTGATCGGCCACGTCACTACGGGCCTTCACCGTTACGTCAGTGACGCTGCCCGCGCGCAAATCATCCCCAACGCCGAAACTCTTGCCTCGGACCGTATGCTTCATTCCACCGAACAAGATTTTCGCATCATCTGGTTTCGCGGCCTCCGGGCCATCGCGGAAAGTCCACAAGGGCGCGCGCAACTCAAAGATTTGCTCAGTGGCAAACTCGCCGTCCCTGGAATCGACCTCCGTCCTCTTGACCGCTGGACCATGGTCACTGCGTTAATCGCTTTGAACGACCCCGACGCGGATTCCCTCCTCGCCTCCGAAGAGAAGCGTGACCAAACCGGCGACGGCCAGAAATACGCCTACATGGCTCAAGCTGCCCGCCCAGACGCTGCCTCCAAACAAAATTATTTCAACGATTATCTCCACGACCCGTCTCGTCCTGAAGACTGGATCGCGCAGAGCCTCGGGGCCTTCAATTACTGGAACCAGTCGGATCTCACGTTGCCATACTTGAAGCCCGCCCTCGATGCCCTTCCGCAAATCAAGCGCGAACGCAAAATCTTTTTCGTCCTCGGCTGGCTCAACGCCTTCCTGGATGGCCAGCGCTCGCCCGCCGCTCAGACCCAGGTCCACGAATTTCTATCCACCGCGCCACTCGACAAAGATTTACAACTAAAAATTCTAGAGGTTTCCGACGAACTCGACCGCACCGTAAAAATCCGGCGACGCTTCCCCTGATCATGCGGAACATCAGTGAGAGGTCGCGGCTTCTCTTTCTGTTACGGCTTGGCGTTTGGCGAGAAAAAGCCGATGGGAAGGTCGCGCGCCGTTCGCAATCCCGCCGGAGCGTCGAGAATCACCGGAATCGAATTCACCACTACCGACGCGGTCGCAATATCGCCATGCGTGCCGCCGGGAATCACCAAACTAATGTTCGGGTGGCCCTTCAACGCGATGGTGTCGGCGGGCTCCTTCGCTCCGACGTACATTTGCAATTCGAGGTACACGAGTTCTTTCCCGCTGGCCATGCCGCGCGCAATTTGGTGCACGCCTGCCGCTTGGCCCGCTTCGACCGTCAAATATTCGGTCTGTACGCGCTCGGTGGCAACCTTCGGTTCAATCGTTTCCGTAATTTCGTCAACCGGGAGGTTTAAGCTGTCCGCAATCATCGCTACTGATTCCGGCAATCCAACGTGTTTGATTACTCCGGCTTTTACTTGCGTGCGAAATTCTTCTACGCTCATGCCCGCCCCGATCTTCTTTTGAAGGGGCAGCCGGCGCTTTCCGCCATCCACGATGCGCACCGCTTTTGCGTGCTCGACCCGCTGCGAAACCGCCGCCAGCGTGATGACCAGCTTGTCCATTACGAAGCCCGGGTTCACGCCCGTTCCCACCAGCGCAACTCCCCAATCTTTCGCCGCTTTGTCCAGGTTGGCCGCCAATTCCGGATACGTGCGCAGCGGATAGGACAACTCCTCACACGTCGAAACGATGCACGACTCCGCTTCCAGGCACGCCAACAACTGGTCCATCACTTTCGGCAGGGAAGACGACGTCGAGTGAATCACCACATCCGCGGCTTGCTCCAGCACTTCCTTTGCGTCCGCCGAAACTTTGACGCCCCACGGCGCATCCGTCGCTCCGGTAACTTCGCCGAGGTCGCGGCCCACTTTGGCCGGGTCCGTGTCAATGGCGCCGATAATTTCAATGGCTTGCTTCTCCCGCATCAGCCGGGCTATAGAAGCGCCGATCGGTCCAATGCCGTACTGGATCACTCGAATCTTCTTCTTCACGATTTCCCCCGTCGATTCTCAGCGCGCGCCGCACACTGCGCATTTTCCCCAGAAAAGAAACCTCTACGATAGTGGAATTCGCAGATGCATTCAACGCCCAACACACGCGATGCGCCTGCCCGAAGCGCATCACACGTTGGACCTGCCACTATCTTGCCGATGCATGGCGGGCGGCTCATAATGAAGCCGATGGCCACTCACGTTGCGAAGGAACGCCCATGCCCGCAAAAAAACTGTCCGACGCCGAAATACAAGCTCTTCTTTCCAAATTGCCGGGTTGGAAGATCGTCAACGGCAAGCTGCACCAGGAATATGTGTGCAAGGATTTTGTGGCGGCCTTTGGTAACATGACCCGCGTCGCTCTGGTCGCCGAGGCCATGAACCACCATCCGGAGTGGTTCAACGTTTGGAACAAAGTGGTGATCGACCTCACCACACACAGCGTTAAAGGCATCAGCGACTACGATTTTGTCCTCGCAGAAAAGATTCAAGAGATTTTCTCTCCCGTTCCGTCGAGCCTCACTGGCCCGTCCAGATGACTCACGCCAACAAACTCGCCGGGTGACTTACCCCGCCTGGCAGTGGCACATGCGCATGCTCGAAGCGAGGTGCTATTGACACTAATCATGAGTGCGCGAAAATAGAGCTACCCCCTTCCTAGAAGTTTGCCCTTTGGAAATATACGGTCCAGAAGACTGCCCTCTCCAGTCTCGTCAAAAAGTGTCTCGCGAAGAAAATTCGCAAAGGGCGGATTGCCGCCGGAATTCGTGCCGCTATTTCTTATTTCCATGCACGGCGTGCGAATTTCGCGGAGGGGAGGTTCCTGGCGTGAAGGGAAAAAAGTTTCGCGTGTTGCTCGCAGAAAGCGATCCTGGAGAAGCCGCAGATTCGCTGCGGACGCTTTATCCGGAGCCGGATAGCCACTTGGAGTTGAGCGTCGTCTCCTCCATACCGACCCTGCTCGGAACGATAGATCTGGCCGCACCGGAAACCATCTTTCTTGACCTTTCGCTTGGCCACCCCGATCCGTTGGACGCGGTGCGACGCGTGCACCGCGCCGCACCGGGCATTCCGCTCATTGTATTGGCCGATGTCGCCGATAAGAGTTATGCCACCCGATGCATATCCGAAGGGGCGAGCGACTATCTCCTGAAGGGGTTCATGGACACCCGTGCGGTGGAACGAGCGCTTCGAACGGCGCTCGAGCTCAATACGCTCGAAGGCCTGGCCGACCTCCTCCGGGACCAGTTTACTGGACTTTACAGCCGCGACGGATTCATGACGCTGGGGAACCGGTCCATGGAGACGGCGATGCGCTCCGGCGGCACGCTCGTTCTTCTCTGCGCTCGGATCCCGAATTTTTCCGCATTGCACGCCGAGTTTGGCTCGAGCGGCAGCGAGCAGGCGATACGCGAAACGGCCGAGCTTATCGCCCGTTGCTTCCGGCGTAGCGATTTTATGGCGCGGATGGGCGAAGCCCAGTTCGCCGCCCTCGCCATCGATGCGGCAGAACCCAGCGCACAGGTACTTGGCCAGCGCGTCCAATCACGACTGGCCATCTACAACCAAAGCCGCAAACCCTGGGGACCCTTGATGCTGCGCCTGAGCGCGGGTTATTGGGGTGCACACGACACCAGATCCTTCGCGGAGTTTCTCGATGCCGTGGAGTCCGAGCTGCGGCAACAGGAAGAGGGCCTGAGCCAAACCACGGCTCGTCCAGAGAACACTCCGAAAAGAGGGTAGATCTCCATGAAGAGACCATTGAAATCCGAGGGAAGCGCGGTTCGAATGGTGAGCAATCTCCATCGGAAGCCTCGTGTCTTCACCTGCCCGGGAATTCACGCGCTGGGGACTGCATGAAATCCATCCTGCTCGATGAAATGCGCAGCGCGGAAAGCACCACGGCGCTCCGTCTGTTGATTCTTGAAAGCGAACCACAGGACGTCGAGCTGACGCTGCTCGAACTTAGAGCCTCCGGCCTCGCGGTGGAGGTTATCATTGCGCAAGACCGCGAACAATTCCTTGCGGCGCTGCAAGGGGGAAAATTTGACGCCGTGTTGGCCGACTATCGTCTACCGAGCTGGAGTGGCCTCGAAGCGCTGAAAGAATTGCGCGCAAGCGGAAAGGACGTTCCGTTCCTGCTGGTGACCGGCACGCTCGGCGAGGAAGCTGCCGTCGAATGCATCAAGCAGGGAGCGAACGACTGCATACTCAAAGATCATCTGGTGCGTCTTCCGGCGGCATTAAAGCGCGCCTTGCACGAGAAACGTCTTCGCGACGAAAATGTTCGCGCCCACCAGGCGCTCTCCGAGAGTGAAGCACGGGCCCGTGAACAGTTCGCTGAGCTCGATCAGATCTTTCGCACCGCGCCCATTGGTCTGGCCATCTACGGCCCAGACTTGCGCTATCTGCGCGTAAACGAGCAACTGGCAAAGATAAACGGCCTGTCGGCAGACAAGCATCCGGGGTTGATGACGCGCGACGTGAATCCGGACGTTGCCAAGGCTGTCGAGTTGTATTTGCGGCGCGTGTTTTCGCGAGGCGAATCGATTTTTAACGTCGAGATACAGGGCTCGGCGCAGACTCAATCCGGAGCGCAACGCACCTGGCTGGTCAGTTTCCATCCGCTTCGCGGAGCTAGTGGCGTGATCTTCGCGATCAGCGTGGTGGTCCTGGAAATCTCGGAACGCAAGCGCGCCGAAGCGGCTCTCTCTCTTTCCGAAGCGCGTAACCGGCAGCTTGTTGAAAACTCCATTTACGGCATCTTTCGCATCTCTCCAGACGGTACTTTTCTTGATCCCAATACCGCCCTTCTTCGCATGCTTGGATGCGGTTCTCCCAAGGAGCTGCGTCCTCCTGCCCTGGTCAGTGACGTATTCCGCTATCCCGCCCATTACGCTGAGTGCATGGCAGCGTGCCGCCAGGAAGGCCAAGTACACAGCGCGGAGACCGAGTGGCGCCGGCGTGATGGCGGGATAGTGGTCGTGCGCCTCCAACTCCGCGGGCTTTCCGTCGCCAAGTTGACGGCTTCCGTCGAAGTGATCGCCGAGGACGTTACCGAGGTTCGCGCCGTAGAACGCCAGTTGCAGCAGTCCCAAAAATTTGAGGCCGTTGGCCAGCTTGCGGGCGGCGTCGCTCACGACTTTAACAATGTTGTCGGCGCGATTCTGGGCTGGGCCGAGTTGGGGTTCGATCAAAGCCGGAGCTACCCGCTGATCGCGGAACGCTTCGCGCGCATTAGGGAGCAAGCCGAGCGTGCCGCTGCACTGACACGTGAACTCCTCGCGTTTGCGCGCCGCCAGGTATTGCAGCCCAGGACCGTGGACCTGAATGCCTTAACCGGCGACCTGGCCAGCTTTCTGGATAAAGTCATCCGCAAGGACATAGAGCTCAAAGTGGTCAACGCCCCGCTCGACCCCATCAAGGCCGATCCAACTCAGATCGAGCAGGTGCTGATGAACCTCTGCCTAAATGCGCGGGACGCCATGCCGCAAGGAGGCCGGCTGATGATTGAAACGGAGATGGTGGACATCGACGATTCCTACTGCCGGTTTTATCCCTACGTCACGGCGGGGCGCTATGCAGTTCTCTCCGTTTCCGACACCGGCGTTGGTATGGACGCAGAAATGCGCGAGCGCATCTTCGAACCTTTTTTCTCTACCAAGGAAAAGGGAAAGAATAGTGGCATGGGTCTGGCCACAGCCTATGGGATCGTCAAGCAGCATGGGGGATTCATCCATGCTTATAGCGAATTGGGACAGGGAACGCTTTTCCGAGTCTATTTGCCCGTTGGTCCGGAGCATCCTCGCGATTCCCACGCTGCGCACATGCGTGCGGATTCGGTTGTCGAACTGCGTGGCACCGAGACGCTACTTCTCGCGGAAGATCACGACTCCATCCGAGAGATGGCCAGGCAGACGCTCGTCAATCTTGGGTACCGCGTTCTTTCTGCGGTCGACGGAGAAGAAGCGATGCGCCTTTGCGAAGCGGAGACACCTGCGCTGGCCATTTTGGACGTGGTGATGCCGAAAATGGGAGGCCCGGAGACGGCTACAAAACTCGCCAAACGGTTCGAAAAGCTGCCCATCTTGTTCACGAGCGGCTATTCGCAGGGATCTAGAGGCATCGACAGTACTGCGCGCTATCTGCAAAAGCCATATAGTCCCTCGAGCCTGGGCCGCGTGGTCCGCGAGATACTGGATAGCGCGAAGAGCCGACTCCCCAAAGACTGAAATCTGCACAGTGCGAATTTTCGGGGAATGCCGTATTTTTGCCGTTGACACCTGCTCGACGCAGTGCTACAAAGCCACAAAGACAAGCCCTTTGGTGGTAAGTCTCTTACCGCAATCGAATCAGCGAGTGAGGCCGCAGACCTGCCTGGCAGGGCAGGGCTGCTGGGCCGCCAAGGGAATTGTCCTGTAACACCCCACCCCACCCCGGGAGGTGAGAACCCCGCGGTTTTCACCTCCTTTTTATTTCTTGTCCAAGTTTCGAAACAATTTCCCTTTGAAGTTCCTGGCGAATCCAGAGCGGCTCCGATCTTTCTCTTCCTGATGGTGACCCAGCTTCCGACTACCGGATATTCGGAGACTGGCTGGCTACGAACCTTGTTCGGTGCTTGCCTGCAAATCTCTCTCGGTTAAGATAGTTCTCATCTTGGCCGAGTTCGAGATGCCCACGCCGCCCCTCCTGGCTCTGCATGACGTTACCGTGGTGCGCGGGTCGTCCATGGAACGGCCGGCACTCAATGGCGTCTCGCTTCGCATCGCGGCCGGCGAACACGTTTGTATCCTCGGCCCCAACGGCTGCGGCAAATCCACACTGATTAAAACGATTACCCGCGAGTGTTATCCCATTGCGCGCGAAGGCTCATCGATTGCAATCCTGGGACGCGAGCGCTGGAACATTTTTGAGCTACGCTCGCTGCTCGGGATCGTCTCGCCGGATCTGCTGGCTTCCTGCACCACGGATGCCACCGGGTGCGACGTGGTGCTTTCCGGTTTTTTCAGCAGCACGCGCATGTTTCCGCACCATCATCCGGACCCCCAGCATCTGGCGCGCGCGGAGGCCACGCTAGCGCGGCTGGGGGTCGCTCATCTCGCGAATCGCGCCGTGTCGCAGATGTCTTCGGGCGAAGCCAAGCGAACACTGATCGCCCGAGCCCTGGTGCACGATCCGCAAACGCTGCTCTTCGACGAGCCAAGCAACGCCCTGGACATCGCCGCGCAATTCCAGTTGCGCGATACGATGCGCCGGCTTGCGCAGAGCGGCCTCGGCATTTTGCTCGTCACTCACCACGTTTCAGAAATTATTCCGGAGATCGAACGCGTGGTGCTTCTGCGAGAGGGCCGGATCCTCGCCGATGGCCCCAAACAAGAAATCCTTACGGCAGCGCATCTATCATCCCTCTTCGGCGTTCCCGTCCGGCTCGTGCAGCAGGATGGCTACTTTCATTTGTATTAGTGCGTCAGGCGACGGAAGTTTCCGCCCACGTCGCTGAAAATGGCTTGTCGTGCTAGGATGTCACGACTTTGCCATGAACATGCTGGCTCAGGATGTTCGTCTCGCTCTGCGGTCATTCACCAGGAATCCTGGCTTCGCGCTGGCCGCGGTATTGTCGCTGGCCATCGGCATCGGAGCGAACACATCGATTTTCAGCGTGGCCAATGCGTTGTTGCTGCGGCCTCTTTCTTACAAAGATGCAACGCGGCTGGTGATTCTATGGAATCGATCTCCCGGCTTGGACATTGTGCAAGATTGGTTTTCCACGGCCCAGTATCTTGACATCAAAAACGGACATCACGGTTTTGAGGAAGTGGCCATCGCATCCGGTGGAAATGACAATCTCACCGGGGAAGGCGAACCGGAACGCGTCGGCACAATCCGGGTTTCGTCGAATCTTCTTCCCATGCTCGGGGCACAGGCGGCTTCGGGGCGGCTCTTTCTGCCGGATGAAGATGCGCCGGATCGACCCGCAACCGCGGTTTTGAGTTATGGCATGTGGGCGCGGCGCTATGGCAGCGATCCGCGGATGCTCGGGAAATCCATCACCATCGACGGGAAAAACTACGAGGTGGTTGGAATCCTCCAGCAGAGCTTTTCTTTGCCGCGTGAAGTTTTGCCGACGCTCTATGGGCCGGAACAGCCTGACGTCTTTCTTCCGTTCCCTCTGGGGGCCAAAGCTGCGGGAATCCGCACGCACGAAGACTACAATATTTTGGGAAAGCTGAAGCCGGCAGTATCGGTTGCGCAAGCGCAAGCGGAAATGGACACCATCACCGCCCGGTTGCGGCGCGACTTTCCGGAATCGTATCCGCCGAATGGCGGACTGACGTTTGGAATTGTGCAGCTGCTGGAACAGGTCGTTGGCGACGTGCGGCGTGCTTTGCTGGTGTTGTTGAGCGCGGTTGGGTTTGTCCTGCTGATCGCATGCGCAAACGTTGCAAATCTGCTTCTATCGCGCGCCGTGGCGCGGCAGCAAGAAATCGCGGTGCGCGCGGCCCTGGGAGCAAGCCGCGGACGGATCGTTCGTCAATTGCTCACCGAGAGCTTGTTGTTGAGCCTGTGCGGAGGCCTGCTGGGAGTGCTTTTGTGCGTGTGGAGTGTGAAATGGATCCACGTTCTGGGCACAAAGAGCATTCCACGGCTGGCGGATATCGGCATCGACGCGCGCGTCTTGCTCTTCACACTTCTACTTTCTGTTTTTTCCGGGATCCTTTTCGGCTTGGCTCCGGCGTTGCGCGTTTCGCGTATCGATCTGAACGCGACGCTTAAAGATGCCGGCAGGGGCTCCGCCGGAACAAGCTCGGTGTGGGGCCGCGGGAACAACGTGCGCCGGCTCCTGGTAGTCTCGGAACTCGCGTTATCCGTTGTCCTGCTGATTGCCGCGGGATTGTTGCTTCGGAGTTTCGCGCAACTGCAAAGCGTAGCGCCTGGGTTCAATCCGAAAAATGTGCTGACGTTCGAGCTGGCGCTGAATGGACAGAGGTATGGCGATGGACAGATCCGCTTGAACACCTATCGCCAGCTATGGAACGCGCTCGGCCAAATTCCCGGCGTCACGGCCGCAGGAGGAATCACCTCGCTCCCGCTCAGCCAGTCTTTTGCGTGGACACCCATCACCGTCGAGGGACGAACACCGCTACCCGGCGAAAAGTTTCTAAATGCGGATGCTCGCGTTGCTGGCGGCCGCTATTTTCAAGCGATGGAGATTCCGCTGCGGAGCGGGCGCTTTTTCACAGAAGAGGACATCGCTGGAAAAACGCCCGTGGTGATCATTGACGAATTTATGGCGGAGCAGCTTTGGCCCGGGCAAAATGCAGTCGGCAAGCGCATTCACATGGTGGAGTCCGAGGTGCCGTGGCTAACTGTCGCCGGCGTCGTCGCCCGCGTAAAACACGAGTCGCTGGACTCCGATCCGCGCGTTGCGTTCTATCTGCCGCAAACGCAGTACCCGTCACGCGCCATGACGGTGGTCATGCGCAGCCATGGCGATCCTTCCGCACTTTCGCCGCCGATCAAGAAGGAACTCCGCGGCATCGATCCGGATCTGCCGATGTATTCCGTGCGGACCATGGATGACCGCGTCCAGGAGTCGCTTGCGCGGCGCAGATTCTCGATGCTTTTGTTGGGGATTTTTGCCGGAGTCGCTCTGGTCCTCGCGACCATCGGAATCTATGGCGTCATGGCCTATCTCGTGAACCAGGGAACTCGGGAAATCGGAATCCGCATGGCGATTGGCGCCACGCAGCGCGAAATTGTGCGGCTTGTGGTATTTCAAGGAATGACGCTTGCCGTCGCCGGCGTGAGCATCGGTCTGGCGGCCGCCTTCGTCTTCGCGCGCCTGATGCGCAGTTTGCTTTTCGGTATCAGCGCCGCAGATCCCCTGACGTTCGCGGGTATTTCACTGCTGCTGACTTTCGTTGCGCTCCTGGCTACTTATATCCCCGCAAGGCGTGCGGCACGCATCGATCCCATACTTTGTCTCCGCGCGGAATGATTCAAAACAGACACGCCGTGCCTTTACTTTTCTCCTGGCGGGAGAAAGCAGGGGCCCAAGTGCGCAAACGGTCGTTATTTCTTTGTTCGAGTGTTTGAAAGCGGGCGGGCATCCGGATGTTTCGATGACCAGTCCTCCGGAGGAAACGCCACCCGCCAGAAGGTAGGACTAGGTTCAGAAAACTCCAGCCCGATCTCGGCCTTGCCTCCCCGCACCGGACCGAGAAACACCACATGACATTCTTGTTCTTCCTGGGTGCGTTTGTGCTGCATCAGGAGCTTACTGCCGCTCGTCACGCGTGCGTTGACTAGGATCAAAGCCCCGTGCGCGTTGATGGCCAGCGTTTCCGTCTCCTCATCCAACGGATTGCCCTGTGAATCCTTTCCGCGAACGCGGACGGGTACCTGCATAAGGACGCGTTGGCTGCGGCGACGCACTGCATGAGTCCCGGTCGTATTCGATGGCTGAGCCATGCCACCTCTCTCGGTTAACTATACCCAGCCGGAGCGGATTGTCGAGCGACAACGCCGGAATGGGTACGGAATTGTGAAGCCGCAAATTGTTTTAGCAGAGGTCCCATGTAAGTTTTGGACTTAGATTGGCCGTCAGCTCCGCTGGTCCATGGGGACGTAGTGCCGCGTGTCGTGGCCGAGGTAGATTTGACGCGGCCGGGCGATTTTCTGCTCGGGGTCGAGAAGCATCTCTGCCCATTGGGCGATCCAGCCCGAAGTGCGCGGAATCGCAAACAGCACCGGAAACATGGAGATCGGAAAGCCCATGGACTGATAGATGAGGCCGGTATAAAAATCCACATTGGGATATAGCTTGCGCTTGATGAAGTATTCGTCCTCCAGAGCGATCCGTTCGCATTCAAGAGCAATTTCCAGCAGCGGATTCTTGCCCATCAATTCAAAAACTTGGTAGGCCACGTCCTTGATGATGCGGGCGCGCGGATCGTAATGCTTGTACACGCGGTGGCCGAAGCCCATCAGCTTGGTTTCTCCCGCCTTTACCCGCTTGATAAATTCCGGAACTTTCTGCACCGAGCCGATCTCCAGCAGCATGTGCAGTACTTCTTCGTTTGCGCCGCCGTGCAGCGGCCCGTAAAGCGCGGCGATGGCCGCAGCCGTGGCCGAATACGGATCGACGTGCGAGCTTCCTACTCCGCGAATGGTGTTGGTCGAGCAATTCTGTTCATGATCTGCGTGCAGGATGAAGAGGACGTCCAGAGCGCGCTCGAGCGTGGGATTCGGACGGTATTTTGTTTCTGTCGTGCGGAAAAGCATGTTCAGAAAATTGCCGGGATAGCTGAGCTCGTTGTCAGGATAGATATACGGCATTCCCAAAGTGTGCCGGTAGGAAAATGCCGCAATCGTGGGCATCTTGCCGACCAGGCGGTAGGTCTGCTTACGGCGAGATTCCGCGTCAAAAATATCCTTGGCGTCGTGATAGAAGGTAGAAAGCGCCGCGATCGTCGAGATCATCATGCCCATCGGGTGGGCATCGTAGTGAAATCCATCCAGGAATTTCTTGATACTCTCGTGGATAAACGTGTGATGCGTTACGTTGTAGGTCCAGTCCTTCAGTTGCGGCGCAGTCGGAAGCTCTCCGTGAAGCAGCAGATACGCCGTCTCGAGGTAGGTGCTTTTTTCGGCGAGATCTTCAATCGGGTAGCCGCGGTAGCGAAGGATGCCGGCGTCGCCATCGATAAAAGTAATTTTGCTCACGCAGGACGCGGTGTTGTTATACGCGGGGTCATAACTCATCATGCCGAATTCGGCGGGGTCCACTTTAATCTGGCGGAGGTCCATGGCGCGGATGGAGCCGTGCGTTATGGGGATTTCGTAGGACTTGCCATTGCGGTTGTCCGTGATGGTGAGAGTTTCGCGAGGTGCAGCGGTAGCTTCAGGCTTTCTCGTTTGGGTTGCGGACGGCGCGGAATCCATAAGGCGATCCTCGGAAGCAGAGACAGCGAATGGCCCCTGCTTCACCAGTCTATACCAAAGGGGGGCCGCCGGGAATGGGACGCGGACAGCTGCAACTGCAAGCGGATGTTGACGTTGTGGAGAGGAAGGGAGGCGCGGCGCGCGGGAAAGCGGGGTTCCAATCAGCCTCTTGACAATAGTCGTTATAACAAGTATTATGCCTCTGTCAAACCGGGAGGTGGACCATGATCGATATCCGCAAAAGCCAGGAACGCGGCCATTTCAACCACGGCTGGCTCGATACCTATTTTACGTTTTCCTTTGCCGACTATTACGACCCCAAGCATTTGCAGTTCCGCACGCTGCGCGTCTTGAATGACGACCGCGTCGCCCCAGGCGAGGGCTTTCCCACGCACCCGCACCGCGACATGGAAATCGTCACCTACGTGCTGGAAGGCGCCCTCGAACACTGTGACAGCATGGGCAGCGGCTCCGTGATACGTCCTGGTGACGTGCAATACATGAGCGCAGGCTCAGGCGTCACGCACAGCGAATTTAACGCTTCCAAGACCGAGCCCGTGCATCTGCTGCAAATCTGGATGTTTCCGGAAGAGAAGGGTCTGAAGCCGGTCTATGGCCAGAAGACCTTCAGCGAAGAAGAGAAGCGCGGAAAGCTGCGCCTGGTCGCTTCGCCGGACGGCCGTGAAGGCTCGGTAAAAATCCGCCAGCACAACGAACTGTACGCCACGGTGCTAAGCAAGGGCGAAGCGGTACGCCACGAACTGAAGCCAGAACGGCACGCGTACGTGCAAGTGGCGCGCGGCAGCGTGAAGCTGAATGGCACGAAGCTCGAGGAGGGCGATGGCGCAGCCATCACGTCGGAGAAAGCCGTCGAGTTGACCGGCGTCGACAACGCCGAGGTGTTGCTCTTCGACTTGGCGTAAGCGAAGTCGTTTGAAAAGCGAATCGCGCGGGAACTGCCTGTAATGGAGAGTTCCCGCGCGTTTTTTGCGGGTTATTCGTAGCGCAAGGCGACGATGGGATCGACGCGAGTCGCGCGGCGCGCGGGGATGTAGCACGCGGCCAAAGCAACTAGCGCCAGAAGCAACGCAACGGCGGTGAACGTAAGCGGGTCTGTAGCGCTGATACCGTAGAGCAGTGTGGCCATGAGCCGAGTAATGATGAGCGCAGCCACGATTCCGAGGCCGATGCCGAGAAGCGTGAGTCGCGTCCCCTGGCCAAGGACGAGGCGGAGGACGTCGCGGCGATTCGCGCCAAGGGCCATGCGTATGCCGAACTCCTGGGTGCGCTGCGTGACGCTGTAAGCGATCACGCCGTAGATGCCGACGCACGCAAGCACCAAAGCAAGTGCGGCAAACACTCCGAGCACAAGCATGGTGAATCGCGACCGGGAAAGTGAACCCGCGAGCAATTGGTCCATCGTTGCAATGGCAGCCATCGGCTGTTCAGGATCCATTTGTTGGAGTTCGTTGCGCACGGCGGAGACGAGTGTGAGCGGATCGTTTACGGTGCGGACGAGAATCGTCATCCCCGACATGACCAGCTCCGGATGCGGCCAGTAAACCGTAGGTTCCGCGGGTGTATCGAGCCCCATTTGGCGGACATCACCGACCACGCCGATGATTTCCGACGGCTTGTTTTGGCTTTCTTCAAGACTCTTCATGTAGATAACGGCCTTCTGGCCGAGCGGATTCACGCCGTGCAGGTACTGGTCTGCAAACGCCTGGTTGATGATGACCACGTGGCGCTCCTCTGCCAACTCTCGCGCGTCAAAGAGTCGCCCCGCATGCAACGGTATTTGCATCGTGGGGAAATAGTCCGTCCCCACAACGCGGACGTCGGCCACCGGAAGATCCATCAGCGATCGCTGCGGCTGGCTGAGGACGTGAACACCGGTTGCCGAACCAAGTCCGGTAAAAGGCGGAAAACTGTTCATGCTCACGGAACGCACGCCAGGAAGACGTGAAATCCTCGCAAGAAGCTGCTGAAAGAAAGCGAGCTGCGCCGGATCAGTTTTGTACTTCGAGGAAGGAAGTGACACTTTGAAGGTGAGCAGATGACTCGCCTCAAAACCCGGGTCCACGCCAACCAGGCGAATGAAGCTGCGAATCAGCAATCCGGAACCAGCCAGCAACACAAGCGCGAGGCACATTTGGGCCACCACGAACGCGCTCCGCGCGAAGCGTTTCTGTTTTCCTGCGGACGAACCGCGGCCGCCTTCTTTGAGCGTCTCTGAAATTCCCGAATGCGCGGAGATGTAAGAAGGCAGGAAGCCAAACAGCAAGCCGGCGATCAACGTGGCTCCCGCGGCAAAAGACAAGACACGCCAGTCGACGGGGATGGAGTGCAAGTCGAGAAGATTCTTCGGACTCGCGGCGAGCAAAACGTCTGTGCCCCAAATCGCGAGCGCCACTCCAATTGCGCCCCCAATGAGCGCCAGGACAATGCTCTCCGTGAGTAGTTGGCTCGCAATCCGCCACGGGCTCGCTCCGATTGCGGTGCGCACGGCGATTTCCCGTTCGCGCGCGGAGGCCCGCGCCAGCAGGAGGCTCGAGACGTTCGCACACGCGATCACAAGCACAAAAGCAACGGCCCCGGACAAGATCAACAGAGCAGGACGAAGTTCGCCCGAAATCTGATCGCGCACGGGAACTACGTTGGCACCCCAGTAGCCGTTGAAATCCGGGTACTCCTCGGCGATACGCGCAGCAATGGCGTTCATCTGGGATTGCGCCTGCGGAACAGTCGCGCCAGGTTTCAGGCGCGCAACGACACTCAAAAAGCGGCCAATGTCCTTGCGATCACTAAAAGATGCCGGAAAGACAAATGGCGACCACATCTGCGGTTTCGCGCCGGTAAACGAGCCGTCCTTAATGAACCACGTAAAGTTCTGAGGAGTGACACCTGCAACCCTGAGAGAGTGGCCGTTCAGCAAGATGGTTTTTCCAATGATCGCGGCGTCGCTGGCAAAGCGCTCTTTCCAGAAGCCGTAACTTAGTATCACGACGTCGTCATGGCCCTTCTGGCCGTTTTCAACGGTGAATCCCGGCCCAAGGACGGGGTTCACGCCCAGTACCGAAAAGAAATTGGCGGAAACATCCTGCAGAACAACTTCTTGAGGCAGGCCGTTCCCGGTGAGGTTGGCGTGCTGATCGAATATGGCTGCCATTTCGGCGAAGACACTATTCCGGCTCTGCCAATCCAGGAAGTCTGGCGGAGACACAGTGTTGTGCGGGTTCGGGTGCTGCGAGTTATTTTCCCACACCATCACCAGCCCGGCGGGATCCGTATACGGCAGCGGACGCAGCAGCACGGAATCGATAACCGAAAAAATCGCGGTGTTCGCGCCAATTCCCAAAGCCAGCGTCAGAATGGCCACCGCTGCGAAACCAGGACTGTTGCGCAACACGCGCAGCGCGTAGCGCACGTCCTGAAGAAGTGTCTCGATCACGCTGACACCTCGCGCATCACGGCATTCTTCCTTGAGCTGTTCTTGCCCGCCGAATTCGAGCCGCGCGCGCCGCACCGCTTCCTCCCGCGAGAGGCCGCTCGCGATGAGCTTCTCGACCTGCTTCTCGTAATGTGACCGCAGTTCCTCGTCCATTTCGGCCTCCACGGCCTTGCGTCGAAACAGTGCTCGAAGACGAAACATCAGATCACTGAGCATGGCGCACTCCTAGTTCATCGCTACCGCTGATTCCGCCGGCACTCGTCTACTCATAACGCAAAGCCACCATCGGATCGACGCGCATGGCGCGCCGCGCCGGCAGGTAACCCGCGAAAAACGCCACGGCAGAAAGCACGCCGATGGAAGCGAGCAAGGTCACCGTGTCTCGCGCAGCGAGCCCGAATAGCATTTTCTGAAGCAGGCCCACGACTGCCAGCGAGATGCACGTTCCTGCCGCCAGGCCGCCCGCCAGAACCAGAACTACATCGCGCATCACCAAACCAAGAATGGATTTTTGCGGTGCTCCCAGAGCCATGCGGATGCCGAACTCGGGCTGGCGCTGGGTTACCAGATAACTTAGCGCGCCGTAGAGGCCAATCATCGCCAGAAGCAGCGCCAAGCCGCCAAAAAAAGTGGAAAGTGTGGCGAGGAGCCGTTCCTGCACCAGCGAGTCGTCAACTTGCTGGGCCAGTGTCGCGAAGTCGAGGGGAATTGTTTTGCTCACACCTGCAACGGCCTCCTGCACGGAGGGAACAAGGCCCGAGGGACGCGCCGACGTTCGCAGTTCGAATGCTTGCTCTTCCGCGTGCTCCGGAACTTGTGTGACCGGAAAGTATGCCGTGGCTGAGTTCTCTTCGCGGAGCGACTCGTATTTGGAATCCTTTACCAGCCCCACGATTTGAATGGGCACGGCGCTTTTACCAGGATCCGGCTCAACCCGGAAAAACTTCCCAACCGGATTCGCATTCGAAAAAAACCTGCGTGCCAGCGTTTCATTGACGATGGCCACATGAGCCGATGTCTTTGTGTCGCTGCCGTTAAAATTCCGTCCTGTCAGGAGTGGTGTACGCAAGGTCTCAAAATAGCCTGTCGAGATGAAGTTGAAAAAGGCGACTGCATCTTCTCCCGTCGGTGGATTCGGAGTGTCCACTTGCAGCGCATTGTTCCATATCCGGTTGCTGACCGGAGTGATGAGGGACCGGCCGGCGGACACTACGCCGGGAAGCGTGCGCAATCTGTTCTCGATATCTTCGAACATCGCGGGCTGCTGCTCGGGCGCAACTTTCGCAGTGTGCAGATCCGCGTGCACGATCAGGACATTGCTTCGATCGAAACCTATGTCCATCGTGACGAGCTTCACGAGACTGCGCAGGAAGAGGCCGCTCGCCACTAGCAGCACCAACGAGAGTGCAACTTGCGAGGCCACGATCCACTTCCCAGGGCGAAATTTTGTACGGCTCTCTGCATCTCCCGTCTGGCTGCCTTTCATCGCGGATGTCAACGAAACGCGTGTCGAACGGAACGCCGGCAGCACACCAAACAGAAGTCCGGTGAAAAGCGCTACCGCCGCTGTAAAACTCAAGATCCGCCAATCGAACGTCAGGTCGAGAAAAATGTTGTCGCTTTTGGTCGAAATATAACGAACGAGAAGCGAGCTTCCCCAACGCGCAAAGACGACGCCGAGTACAGCGCCCGCCGTCGAAAGCAGAACGCACTCCGTCAACAACTGCCGGATCAATCGGGCTCTCGAAGCGCCCAGCGCCTTTCTCACTGCGATTTCCTTATGACGAGCCGCTGCACGAGCCAGCATCAAGCTCGCGATATTGGCGCATGCGATCAGCAACACCAGTCCCACGACGCCCATCAGGATATTCAGCGGCTGTGCAAATTGCCGGCGCACCCACGACATGCCTGTCCCGGCCGGGATGGCTACCAGAGTGAGCTTTAGGAATCTCGCCTTCCCCTTCTCGTCCCAATTCTGCGGTAGGGCCCCGGCAAAGATTCGCGGAGATAGAACGCCGAGCCGGGCCTTCACCTGGTCTTTGCTGATGCCTGGCTTCACGCGCCCCATGATAGTTAGCCACCACCACGAGCGTTGGTCGAGCCGGGACACCTTTCCATCAAAGACGTCGGCAGTACAAATCGGAATCGCCACATCAAATTTGCTGCCGACCTGAGTGCCGTAGAAGCCTGGAGAACTGACGCCGATAATCTGAAACGGATGGTTGCTGAGAGAGATCGTGCTTCCGACGGCGCTCGGCGACGCCCCGAAATGATCTTGCCAGAAGCCGTAGCTTAGAACCGCCACGGCCGGGCAGCCTCGTGTGTCGTCGGCTGGAGCAATCAAACGCCCAGCCACCGGGCGCACACCTAAAGTGTTGAAATAATCGCCGCTGGCAAGGATTCCGTTGGCGTTTTGGACCGCGCCACCTTGCGCAAGGTCGAAACGGTTCTCGCCCCATGCAAAAGTGCCCGAAAAAACGTCCTGGTTGTCTCGTATTTGTTCCCAAAGAGGATTCGTAAAGCTGGGAGTGCCCTCACCTCCGCCGGAAAAATTGGCTCGCAGCACTTGCACCAATTCCTCGGGCTTCTGCACCGGCAGAAGCCGCAGCATGACGGTGTCAATCAAGCTGAAGATCGCGGTGTTTGCGCCGATTCCGAGTGCAAGCGATAGAATCGCGACGCCGGTGATCACCGGCGTGCGCGCGAAGATGCGCAACGAGTAGCGGATATCCTGCAAGAACGATTCGATCAGATTCACGCCACGCGCGTCGCGAATCTCTTCCTTGAGCTGTTCGTGTCCGCCGAATTCGATACGCGCGCGCCGATTGGCTTCCTCGCGCGTCAAACCGGTTTTGAGAAACTTCTCAACCTGTTGATCGAAATGAAACCGTAGCTCGGCGTCCGCTTCGGATTCCACGGTTTCGCGCCGGAATAGCGAACGAAGGCGGAAAAACAGATCGTTGAACACGGAGCCCTCCCTAAGCCGTCTCTAGAATCTGGGCGACGGCTGCCGCCAGTTTTTTCCAGGAATCTTTTTCGAGTTCGAGTTGTTTGCGGCCGGTTTTGGTGAGTTCGTAATATTTCGCGCGTCGATTATTTTCGGACGTGCCCCACTTCGCTTTGATCCATCCGCGGCGTTCCAGCCGGTGCAGCGCTGGATACAGCGAACCCTGCTGAATCAGCAGCACATCGCTCGAGATCTGGTGGATGCGCTCGGAAATCGCCCACCCATGCTGTGGTTCCAGCGCCAGCGTGCGAAGAATGAGAAGGTCGAGCGTCCCCTGCGGAAGTTCAATTCTCTTGTTGGCCATCCATGGCGTCCCCTGTCGCTTCGACAAGAGACCATACACCCACTCTTGTCGAAGCGCAAGGGGAAAGAAGATGATGTCGGTAAGTGCGTTTCGCCTCGGGAAAGACCCTGTAGGGGCGGGGCTTGTCCCGCCCGCGTCGGCTAGCCGCGCATACGCTGGAATTCGCGCATGAAGCTCGTGAGAGCTTCCACGGCTTCGAGCGTGACCGCATTGTAAAGCGAAACGCGCATCCCGCCGACCGACCGGTGCCCCGGCGTGCCTACAAGGCCCGCCGCGGCGGCTTCCTTGCCGAATTGCTGTTCGACCCCCTCGTCGCCGCCGCCCACGCGGAACACCACGTTCATTTTCGAGCGCGAAGAATTTTCGACCGGGCAACGATAAAAGCCATTACTCGCTTCGAGCGTATCGTAGAGGAGCTTGGCCTTGGCGTTGTTGCGCTTTTCGATCGCGGTGATGCCGCCTTCGGCCTCGATCCACTCCATCACCAGACCGACGATGTACACTGCGAACGTCGGCGGCGTGTGATACAGCGATTTTTCCTTGATATGCGTGCGGTATTGCAAAAGCGTGGGCAGTTTCTTGTCCGCGCGTTCTGCAAGGTCCTTCCGCACAATAACCACGGTGACGCCGCTCGGCCCGAGATTTTTCTGCGCGCCGGCGAAAATGAGTCCGAATTTCTTCACGTCGATGGGACGCGAAGCGATGTCCGACGACATATCCGCAACAAGCGGCGCGCCGCTGGTCTCCGGCATTTCCGTCCACTGCGTTCCTTCGATCGTATTGTTCGTGCACATGTGCACGTACGAAGCTTCTGCCGAAAATTTAATTTCGTCCTTGCGCGGAAGCCGGGCAAATTTCTCCGCTTCGGTCGAGGCCGCAACGTTGTGCAACACACCTTTCTTCAACTCGCCCAGCGCCTTCGCCGTCCACGTCCCGGTATGAATCAAATCGACCGGTTTTCCAGGCAGGCACAGGTTCATCGGCGCCATGGTGAACTGCATGCTCCCGCCGCCTTGCAAAAAGAGAACCGCATATTCATCGGGAATCTGCAGGTGCTTGCGCAAACCCGCTTCCGTCGCCGCGTTAATGCTTTCGAATTCCGGCGAGCGGTGGCTCATCTCCATCACGGACATGCCGCTCCCGCGCCAATCCAACAACTCCTCGCGGATGCGCTCAAGCACGGAAAGCGGCAAAGCCCCCGGCCCCGCATTGAAATTGCGCACGCGCTTCACTCCGCGTTCCGAAACTGTGGACATACTCACGATAGCTGATTCCTCTCAATGAAGTATCGCGCAGTCGCACGGCCGGGGCGGCGACCGCTTACTTAGTTCTTCAGAATAACAGAATCCTGCGGCTGATCTAAAATCGCGGTCGGGCGCCGATTCGCTCGGCCTAGGGGACCTCTGCAATGGCAAACTCCACGCGCCGCCGCATCGGATCGATGCGCTCCGCTCGGACGTGCACGCGGTCACCTAAATGCCACGCTAATTCTTTAAGCTTTGCGCCGCGCCCACGACGCGAACCAGTCGCCCCGCGCCGCCCCGCGCCTCCCGACAACGCGACAATGGCGTGATCACGCTCCCGGAAAACGCAACGCGCGCCGGCGGCTTCTTCAAGAGCGTTAATCGGCAGCAGCCCCTCCACAAACACTTCGAACAGCTCGACAAAGCATCCAAATTTCTGCACTGAAATGATCAGCCCTTCGTATTCCTCGCCGAGGTGCGCTTCCATGAACTGCGCCGTCTTCCAGTCCATCAACTCGCGCTCGGCGCCATTAGCCCTGCGTTCCGCTTCCGAAGTTTCCGAAGCGATCTCCTCGAGCTGCCTTTGCGAATAGAGTGTCGCCTCCAGGCCGCGTGCCGTATTGCTGCCGACAGGCGCCGCAGCCTGCGGGCGCTCCAAAGCCCACTTCAGCACGCGATGAACGATCAGGTCCGGATACCGCCGAATCGGCGAAGTGAAATGCGTGTACTCGTCGAATCCCAGCGCAAAATGCCCAAGCGGCTCCGCAGCGTAGCGCGCCTGCTTCAGCGAGCGCAGCATCAAATAAGAAACAATCCTCTCTTCCGTCTTCCCGGCTAACTTGCGCAGCAGTCTTTGATAATGTTGCGGCGTAATCCGCAGTTCCGTCGAACCAGGCAGCGCCACGCGCATCCCACGCTCGCGCCCGTGTCCGTAAGAATCTGGCCGCCCCGCCTTCGCAGGCGCAGGCACGCGCCCGTGCCGCACCGCAATCTCCCGCTGGTGCAAATCCGCCACGCCAAGCGAATACCCGAACGCGCGCGCCAGCTCTTCAAACTCCAGCACTTTCCGCGCATCCGGTTTTTCATGCACCCGATGCAGCGCCGCAATTCCCCGCCTGAGCAAATACCCCGCCACCGCGCGATTCGCCGCCAGCATGAATTCCTCAATCAGCCGGTGCGCGATGTTCCGTTCGCTTCGCACGATGTTGGTCATGCGCTGCTGCTCATCGAACTCAATCACCGGCTCGGGCAAATCGAAATCGATCGAGCCGTGCTCATTGCGCCGCGCGTTCAGCAGCAGCGCCAGCTCTTTCATATCTCGAAAGTGTCCAGCCAATCCTGCGTAACGCACCGTCGCATCCGCATCGCCTTCGATCACTTTGTTTACGTCCGTATACGTCATCCGCTCCGCCGAGCGAATCACCCCCGGCGTCATGTGCGCGCTCAGCATCTTGCCCGCCGCGTCAAACTCCATCAACGCGCTCATCACCAGCCGTTCCTCGCGCGGCTTCAGCGAACACATCCCATTCGAAAGCGCTTCCGGCAGCATCGGCACAGCCCGGTCCGGAAAATATACCGACGTCCCGCGCAGCCGCGCTTCTTGATCCAGCGCGGTCCCCGTTCGAACGTAATGCGCCACGTCCGCGATGTGCACTTGCAATCCCCAGCCGCCGTTCGCCCGCCGCTCTACATACACCGCGTCGTCAAAATCCCGCGCCGTTTCTCCGTCAATTGTCACGATCGGCAAATGCCGAAAGTCATCACGCCCTTCGCGCTCCGCTTCGCTCACCGCCGCGGCCCGCTGCTCCGCTTCCGCCAAAACCGCGCCGGAAAATTCGTGCGGCAGATGATGCTTGCGAATAATGATCTCGATATCCACGCCGAGATCGCCGGGCCGCCCGAGAATTTCAATAACGCGTCCCGTTGGCGCTGCCCCGCCGCGCGGATAGCGCAGCAGTTCGACATTCACCACCGCTCCATCAAGTTCCGGTACCCGCGACAGCCGCCCGCCGCGCGCGCCGGAATCGCCCAAACCCAACTTTTGCCGCAGCGCCGCAGTCAATTCTTCGCCAGGAGGAATCTCCACTTCATGCTGCATTCGAACGTCATAAGGCAGCACCACATTTCCGCGCGGCGCATACCGGAACAATCCCACGACCGACGGATGCGCCCGCCCCAGCACGCGCACGATCCGCCCTTCCGCCCTCTGCCCGCCCCGAGCGCCTCCTCCGCGAAAATCACCGCGCCGGAAATCGCTGACGCGCTGCAACTTCGCCAGCACGTGATCCCCGTGCATCGCATCTTCCACCGCGTCGCGCGGAATGAACACGTCGCCATCCAGTTGCGGCATCGGTACATCCGGCACGACAAATCCGTACCCGTCGTGATGCAGCACCAGCCGCCCTCGCACTTCGTCCCGAGCCAACGACTGCGCACCCGCCGCAGGCCGCACGTTCCCCGTGGAACTATGCGCTGTCGGCGCGCGCTCCCCGGAACCAGTCCCCTCAGTGCCGCTTCTTGCAGGCCCTCGCGCAGCGGAGCGAGCATCCTTGTCTGCCGATTCCTCACTGCCTTTCCGTCCCGCGAGCCGGTAGCGGCCTCCTGGCAATTCTTGAATGGCGCTGCGCTTCTTTAATTTAACCAACAGGTTAAATAAGGCCTTCCGTTCCGCCCTCCCTAAATGTAGTCCGGCCGCAATCTCGTTCGCGGACGCGTCTCCTCTCGTAACCTGTAGAAAACGCAATATGTTATCTGGACTCAAATTGGATGTGCGTGGCATATGGCGAAAGCACCCTGACGCGAAAGCTAATTTCCACGAAGATTCTAGTCACCTTTTGCATTTTCTCGGGAACTTTTTTCGTTCTTCCGGGATTATATAGGCAGGCCAACACACGACCGGCTAGCCGCCCTCCGTCAGGCTGGCCGGACTTCCCCGAAAGGGGACATAAGGAGGCGGAACGACCTGGTCCGCCTCCTCTTTTTTCTCTCCGCGCGCTTTCTCCCCGTGCTTCCCATTCATCCTCATCCAAACGCCATCGGGACTCCTACACCGACGCCAGCGGTCACAACAACGGCAACGTCCAGCGTATCAACAACAATCTCGATATGGAGCGAACCCAACTCTTTACGTATGATTCCCTCAACCGCCTCGCCACCGC
>Ga0070697_100000362_pt1 | contig 35531 bp, 34 predicted proteins | sample KBSK1501metaG_FD_65475 | JGI IMG/M metagenome (GOLD analysis project Ga0070697, IMG submission 65475) | Corn, switchgrass and miscanthus rhizosphere microbial communities from Kellogg Biological Station, Michigan, USA - KBS K1-50-1 metaG | ecosystem: Host-associated > Plants > Roots >...
TACAGGGAGCTGTCAGCGTGCAGGTGCTTATCGATGAAACTGGGAGAGTGGTTTCTGCAAAATCAGTTTCCGGTCATCCGATGCTCACGGCCGCCGCGCAACGCGCAGCGCTGGAAGCCCGCTTCTCGCCGACGCTGCTTGGAGATCAACCCGTCAAGGTTTCCGGCGTAATCGTTTACAACTTTACGCTCCAGTAGAAGCCCGGCATCCGTTTTGTGAACCTGTAGGGCAAATCAACTCGTGCACCTACCAAAACAAAGAGGTACGCGGACCCCGGGGACCGCGTACCTCTCCCGCCGAATACCCGGGGTCAATATTCGGGAGCGACCTGAACGATTTAAAGTGAACATTTTTGAGGGTGGGGTCTCAAGTGCACCTCTTTGCGTGATCTTTGCGTTCTTGGCGCTCTTTGCGGTTAATTGTTCTAAGGGCTTTTTTACCGCTAAGTACGCAAAGACCCGCAAAGCTGCGCAAAGAAATTCTTCAAGCTATTTTCAGATCCGCGATTATCCGCGTGTACACGCGGCTAAACCTCGTTATGGCTTCACTCGGATCACACCTCGTCCTTGCCCTGTCATGACCTCTTTCTCGTGTTGATTGCGGCAGACCCACCTGGTTACCACGCGAGTGAACTGTTCAGCGGGTTCCAGCTCGACCAACTCCACGTCACAGATGATAGTGTCACCGGCAAAGACCGGACGATGAAACTGGAAGGTCAGCTCGCGGGCAATGAAATTAAGATCGCCGCCAATCTTGGTTGGCAAGGTCGCCGTGAGTAAGCCGTGGGCCATTAAACGACCCTGTTCATCGGGCACCAGATGATGATCGCCCGCATCGCCGGAGAACCTCGTAAACAGACGAATGTCTTCCTCCGTAAAGGTGCGGGACCACGATAACTTGTCGCCGATTTTCATCGCTTAGATTCTTCCGAAAACCATATAATTAAATCGTCGTTCATCGGGTAAATATCTTTTTCAAAAAGTCCGGATCGTGGAATTTTTCGAAACCGGCTTTAGTCAATCTGCCCAGCTCCTTGAACAGCTTTTCGTCGGGCGTTTTGAAGTTGAAACATGATTTGCCCTGCATACGCTTTTTCAACTCAGGGGAAATACTTTTTTGCAATTCCGGGGATGCGTAGACGGGCATCAGATGGAAACTAACGTAGGCCTTGCCTGCTCTGACCGCGCCAAAGAAGAGCCGGTGCTTGTTCTTCATCACCAAATGCGTGTCGAGGTAATAGTTGGTATCGGTGTCGTGCACCACCTGAAGCTTCGCCGCATAAGGTTTGAAGATTGCCTTGAGTTGTTTGAACGTTTCCTGGAAGTCGTTGTCCTTGGGCATTGTCCTGTCTCCGCAGGATTGTCTTTCGTTGACGGTCAAAAGCGATCCACAATCACACGAAGTTTCACGAAGAAGACTAGTGTCGGTTAGTGTAATTCAGTGGACCGTTCATTTGTCGCAGTTAGGGCGCACACCCTAATTTCGACTATTCGTTAATCGAATACTTCAGCACATGATTGCGCGCGACGACAAAAAGCTCATTGTTATCATTGAACACCATACCGAAGCCCATGCCATCGGGCTTGAAGACTTTCAAGTAACGGCCGTTTCCGTCAAAGATCTGGATGCCCTTGATGTCGCTAACATACACGCGACCCTTGCCGTCAACCGCGATGGCGGAAGGGGCCCTAAACTGTCCCGCCTGATCGCCGGCATCTCCAAACCGCGTCAGGAACTTTCCATCCGGACCAAACTTAAAGACGGCGTTGTTGAAACTGCCCAGCGCATAAATGTTTCCCAAACCATCGATGGCCACGCGAGTGTTTAGTTCAGAATCGCCACTGGTCGAACTTATCGCGGCGCGAATGGTCCGCGTGACTTCGCCCGCGGCGTTGAAACGCACAATATCGTCACGATTGCTGTACCAGGCTCCCACAAAGCCTCCGTCAGGACTCATGGTGAGGTCATCAAAACCACCGCCGCCCCCGTAGCTCACTTCACCGAGGTCCTTTCCGGTGTCGCCTTCGTGACGAGTAATCTGACCTCTCTGCACGGTGTACACCGTGCCCTTCCGGTCGGCCGCCAACCCACGCAAAGGCATTTTCGGATCGACCGTCCATTGCGTGAGAAACCTTCCGTCCGGGCCAAATACTTGTACGCGGCCACCGGTGTATTCCCCCACGTAAATCTTTCCCGACCCGTCAATGCCGATGCTCCGCGCGTCCTTAAACATTCCGGGACCAATCCCCTCAGTACCAAACTTGAGTGTGACGCTGGCGAATCCTGCAGGTTGGTCCTTACTTCCGGGAGCCGGTTTGGTCAGGCCAGGAAGGAACCCGGGCCCGCGGCCATTCGTCGCATCGGTTCGTAGCATCGTGGGAATAAGGAAGACCACCAGGGCTATGACTACTCCCACAACGAGCAGCGGAATAACTACTATCAGCCAAATCCATCTGGTAGCTTTCATTGTTGACGAGGCGCCGAACTGAATATTGATACGTGTTGGCTGCGGCCGCCCTGCGCCGGGAACCGATAGTGAGCTATTGCAATATGGACATCGCGCCGTGAGGTTGGCGCCCACGACATCTCGGTCATAACTGACCGGCGCACCGCATTTTGGACATTGAAAAGTTTCCATAAGAACAATAAGAGCAATAGGACCAATAAGACCTATAGGACCTATCTACTGCCTCCTGCCTCCTGCCTCCTGCCTCCTGCCTCCTGCTGCCTGCCTCCTGCTTTTTCACCATCCGTTTCTCTCGCGCAATGACGTGATGTGCGCCACGTGATGGCGGCCATGCCACGCATAAAGAGCGACATTCTTGTCAACGCTCACGGCTCCCAGTTCGGGATGGTTGAAGGTGCGCGCGAAATCTCTGTCGTCGAATGACCGCAAAAACAAGACCCACCGTCGATGCAGGGCCTCAAGCAGGTCCAGTGAGACTTCAACCGGTGCTGTGCGCGCGTCGTCAGTGTTGGCCCAAAGGTTCTCGTCATACGCTCGAATAGTCGGGTGGTCTTCGGTTAACGCCAGCTTGAAACGGACGTAACTGTTCAGGTGGCTATCGGGAACATGATGGACGACCTGACGGACGGTCCACCCTTCGGGACGATACGGCGTGTCCAGTTGCTCTTCAGAAAGGCCGGCAACTGCGGCCCGCATTTTTTCCGGAGTCACGGCGATCTGATCTATGAGGACTTGACGCTGTTCAGGGGAAAGCGTCCCTTCAAACTTAAATGGTCCAACCGGGTAGCGCAGATCCATTTTTCTTTACCTCTCTTCTGTGTTGTAACTGATCCGGGCTTCAGCTTATTCTCGCCCAGCTTATTTTTATTGACTCTCCACCAAGAAACTCAGCCGGTCTGCAGGCGGCTATTGTAGGGCGACGATCTGAGTTGCGACAACTATGACTGAAACAGCAGACGTAGTAATTATCGGCAGCGGCATTGTAGGTTCAAGTGTGGCCTACCACCTGGTCGAACAAGGTTGCAGGGATGTACTGGTGATCGAGCGAGAAGCCCATCAGGGCAAAGGCTCTACCGGTAAAAGCATGGGTGGAGTACGGGCGCAGTTTGCCACGACAGTTAACATTCAGATGTCGCGCTATTCAATTGAGTTTTTTTCGCACTTTGATGAAGTAGTGGGCCATCCGGCAGACTACCGCCCGCACGGCTATCTGTTTTGCGCAACCAACGAACGCCACCTTGAGTACCTAAAGGCGAACCGGGAACGACAAGTGGCATTAGGTGTTGACAATGTCGAACTGGTTTCGCGCGAAGATATTGGGAGGTTTGTGCCGCAGCTTCGTCTTGATGACGTCATCGGCGGCACCTTTTGCCCAACTGACGGCTTTGTCGATCCCCACAGTGTGATGATGGGTTTTATGCTTAACGCGCGTGAACGAGGAGCCCGGTTGTGGCTCGATACGGCGGTAACCGGCATCGAGGTCGAGCCCGCTCTTTCCCTCAGTAAAGTCGCTGTTCGTCGCGTCACTGGCGTTACGACTACTCGGGGCCACGTATCAACCCGCATCGTCGTCAACGCCGCTGGTCCATGGGCCGCGGAAGTGGCACGCATGGCCGGTGCAGAGCTGCCAGTCGAGCCATTGCGCCGGCAGCTGGTTCCTACCGAGCCTTTTTACGGGCTGCCCCAACGGTTTCCGATGGTCATCGACATGTCCAGCGGATTTCATTTTCGTCGCGAAGGTAAAGGGATCCTGTTAGCCTGGAATGATCCGGAGGAGACGCCTGGCTTCAAAACGGATTTCGATCCTGCTTTTGTCGAGAAGATCCTAACGCATGCTGCCTATAGAGTGCCGGCCTTAGCTGAAGCAGAAGTGAACCCGCGCCGGGCCTGGGCTGGTCTATACGAAATGACGCCCGACCACCATGCCATCATAGGAAGCGCGCCAAACGTGGAAGGTCTGTATTTTACTAACGGTTTCAGCGGCCACGGTGTAATGCACTCCCCTGCCTCGGGTCGCATAGCCGCTGATCTGGTTCTTCGGGGCCACTCCGACTTGATTGACGTTGATCAACTCAGCGTTGATCGTTTTGCGCGTGGTCAGCTCCTGGAAGAAACGGCTGTTCTATGAATTTCCTCTTACTTGGAAAGGGGACTTGTCAGCCCAATCCGAGACGCACAAGTGCGGGGTCCAGGGAGGATGGCGTTAAGTTGCCTAAACGACCGGAGTAAGCCGGCGAGTTGGCCTTTGTTTGTTCGCCTCGACGTCGAGAGATCTCCATAGCGATCTCCACTATCTGCCCCACCGAGAAGGGCTTCGACAATAACCAGTCGACTTCCGCAACTTCTCGTGCGACCGTACTGACAGCTTCTCCACAACCAGTAATTATCGCCAGCGGTATCTGGCTGTTCCTTTCACGAATAGCACGGGCAAACTCCCAGCCGCTCATTCCCGACATGCCGAGCTCAGTGAAGACCCCGTCGAAACCTCCCTCATCAAACAGCCGCAGGCCGTCGTCCGCCTGGCTCGCCGTGACTGCCTCGCAGCCGGCATCCTCCAAAATCTTTTGCAATAAGTCGCACACTTTTTTCTCATCATCAATAACCAGTATTCTTATCATGCCAGCCTCCGGAGTAGGTTAGACGGTACACGGGATTGTAGTTGTCAAAGGGGGCATTAGCTGCCGCAACCGGTAGTCTAATGCGAAATGCGTTCATCATAAGAATGGCCTCCGCCAGGCCCATTGTAGTGCTCAAGCCGTTTGTTCGTTCGGCTGGGATTGCAGGAAAACTGATTCGTAGGATCCGCGCACCTTAAAGCCCGCTCTGTGATAAAGAATACGAGCCTTCAAGTTGTCCTCATTAACCAGGACACAAATGGAATCCGTTTGCGTCAGGAGTTTCCTGCATACCTGTGTCAGACATCGCAAACCATAATTCTTGCGTCTCTCCAGAGGATTGACCCAGATACCTTCAAGGTAAATCGCTTCCGGAGTGTCAGACAGAATATCGACCTTGAAGACCAGGTGCTGGTCTTGCCGCCAAACCCAGGTTCTCCCCATTTCAATCCGTCGGGCACACCGCCGGCGAAAACCGAGGGGATCGATTTCGAGGGGGTTCAGACCTCCTTCCGCCATAGCCATCTGGGCCTGGACCAGCATCACCCCATCCAGATCCTCCCTGGTAGCCAGGCGTAATCCCTTTAGGTCATGGTCCACTGTCACGGGCCAACATTGCTCCATCAGTAATTCACAGCCAAGCGCCCGCGGGCGTTGACCTGTCTGGCCATAGTATCTCCAGAAAAGGTCCACCTTTTCCGGTTCTGCCATGATTACGTGAATCTCTGAAGAGTCCTGCGCCACGCGGGCAAAGGCCCGGAGAGCGGCGAGGCTTCGTGTTTCCATGAGGGTCGCGTGGCCGATTAAGGCCACGCCTTCCAGCGATCCTTCCAATCCCCGGTATCCGTGAAATGTTCCGCGATTGAAAACACTAACCACACCGTTATCACGAATGTGGCCCGCCATGATAACGGTGTGCAACGGACGGGCTGCCAGAAATGCGAGTATTTCAACTTGATCCTCGTCAGTCAGCTTATCCGTGAACATCGAGCCAATCGCATTTGACTCATGTGACGACGCCGGCGCAAAGACCGGCTGAGGAGCTTGTGCTGGTGAATCAGTTAGGTACATAAAAAATGCTGGAGGACCAGAGAGTATTTCAATTCGAATTAAGAGAAGGACCTACGCCGCTCCTGGGAACTCCCCGCTGCGAAAGCAAAAAGAGAAATGGCCGAAATTCTCACCTTATAGATAAGAAGACCGGCCACAAAAGCGGACTCTGGAAGTCAGAAATTATGCGTCTCTTCGGGAACCTCCCATACCATATTTCAGCAGAACTGAAACTTAGACTGGTGAGTACTTGCCACCTACGGCTTTCGCGCGTAGTAGGCTCTTATCGGTGACTGCAATCGGAAAAGCATGTGCTCTGTAAGGAGCATTCAACCGCTACTGACAACTATCATGCCGAGAAGTTCAGCGTTAAGTGTAGCCTTTGCTGGGGGTAATTCTTATTAGTGAAAAAATGTGTCGGCGGGTTTGGGGCTTTAATCCTCAACTCAGGTCAAATAGGTGGGGCAGCAATCCCCAAATAATGGGCCGGGCGCTCATCTGTCGGCCCGGCTGTCGGTATCATCCTTGAAGTGCGCTTCGATGTATGCCTCAGCGGCTATTTAGCGTGTTTGCGATTTTTGCCAATAAAGCGTCGGTATCCAGCGGTTTGCTGAAGGCTTCGACGCAACCCGCCGCACGCGCATCCTGCTCGACCTCTTTGGTCAGATAAGCGCTCACGACGAAGATCGGTATGCGGGAAAGCTTTGACTGGGCGTGAATGCGCGCTGCCGCTTCAACACCATCCATTTCCGGCAAAGAGAGATCCATCAAAATCAGATCGGGATACAGCCAGCCCGCTTTCAAAACGCCCTCGATCCCGTCTTCAGCTTCCACTACGTTGTAACCCTCGCTCTGAAGCAAGGTTGAAAGCATGTCGCGCGTGTCCGAGTAGTCTTCGATAACCAGGATAGTAGGAGCTCCAGTCTCCGCTGCGGGCACGGTAGCGATAGACGGAGCGGCAGCTGAAACTGATTTACGTGCTGGGCTCATAGTTTAACCTCAATCAACGGACCATCAGTCCGCTGTCAGCAGTCTGTTGACATTAGTGAGATACGGGGCGTGCCTTTGGGGGACTTCAAGATTACCACGAACCGGTGGGCAAAAGGCAAATGCATCGGCGGGGCTGGTGTAACTCTTTGAGGAGCCTCGTGTGGTTCAGTTGGTTTTCCCGCAAAAGCCTCCAAGGAAGAGGTTTGACCCGGCGGTGACAGGAACTCTTTGCCTGATCTTCGCGTCCTTGGCGCTCTTTGGCGGTTAATTGTTCTTAAAAGCTTTTTTACCGCCAAAGTACGCTAAGTACCGCAGAGGTGCGCAAAGAGATTCTTCAGATTAGGACACTTTGAAAAAGCTCTCTGCTGGGCATTCCTGCACTCACTTCGCTACAATGGCCGTCGCCGTTTTTCAACGTAGCGTTGTTAGTTCTCTGTCGGCATTTTTGGTAGTGCCTTTCTCGAGAGCTTCAGTCATCCGGGTGATGGGAGCTTATGACGACTAAGCCACCGACTACTTCACATTGTTCATGATGACCAGAATAGCGCGAAAGTTTTTGATACGTGGTGATGTGCAAGGCGTCGGTTATCGATTCTTCGCCCAACGTGCAGCCGCCCGTCACCAGGTGCTGGGCTACGTACGTAACTGTCCGGACGGAACGGTAGAAGCATTAGCTGAGGGATCACCGGTTGACATTGAGGAGTTTAAGAAAGATTTGGCAACTGGTCCCCAGTGGGCCAAAGTAGGGCAGGTTGAAGAAATCTCCCTTGAGCCAACAGGTCTGTATTCGGTGTTTAGAATTGAACAATAATTCGTCCGTAGTCAGTGGTCAGTTTGCAAACTCCACTGACCACGGACCACTGACGACATCACGATTTACTCAGCCAGGGACTACTATCGACACAAAACTTATGAATGATCTCAAAAAGCTAATTCGCGAAGTGCCGGATTTTCCCAAGGCTGGCATAAACTTCTATGACATCACCACCCTCCTGAAACATCCCGAGGGGCTACGCCAGACGGTTGATGCCCTGGCGGCCGAGTATGAGGGTGAAAAGGTCGACGCAGTTATCGGCGTCGAGGCGCGGGGTTTCATTTTTGCGCCGGCACTCGCCTACCACCTGGGAACCGGCTTTGTCCCGGTGCGCAAACCGAAAAAGTTGCCTGCCGAATGTGCTTCGATCTCCTATGACCTCGAGTATGGACAGGACACGCTGGAGATTCACCGAGATGCCATCGGTAATGGTCATCGCGTGATCATTGCAGATGATCTGCTGGCGACCGGCGGCACCGCGAAGGCTGTCTGCAATCTGGTTGAGGAACTCGGCGGAACTGTGGCAGGCCTGGTGTTCGTCGTCGAATTGGAATTCCTGCCGGGCCGGCAAAAGCTTGAAGGGTACGACGTGCGGTCATTAATTAAGTATCAAAGTTAGAAACTGCCTTTACCATTCACTATTCACCATTTACTATTTACCGGTCTTGCTCCCGTAGCTCAGTTGCATAGAGCGTCCGCCTCCTAAGCGGAAGGTCGCGCGTTGGAATCGCGCCGGGGGCACCATTTTCTAGGGGTTGCACACAGACTTGCACACATTTTCGATCTGTTTTCAAATATTTAAGAGGGTATCAAGCGTTGGCAGATAATCAGGACAAAAATGCCAACTCATGTTTGTTTTGCGGTTTAAACGGCGCCGGTGTCCTCTCGAAGGAACACGTCATTCCGCAGTGGTTGCTCAGACATTTAGATCTGCCAGTTCACGACCAGCTATTTCAAGGGGTTGGCCACTCAGAGAGTGACCGCCTCTTACAGACCCCTCGCATTCACTCCACTTACAATTTTGTTCAGGGCCATGTATGTAAGGATTGCAACACAGGATGGATGAGCCGTCTCGAGGCGGTTGCAAAGCCAATGCTAATCCCGCTCATCGACCAAGATCGTTCAATCGAAGCTTTGTCAGCCTCGGAGAAAGAGGTGCTTGGGAAATGGACTGTCAAGACGGCTTACCTACACGGCTTCACGTCGCCTCTGAACCACCCGCCTCAAGTAAGTCACCTCCAAGTGCTATTTGGGGATAAAGGTAGCCCGCTACCTGGCGTAAGTGTTTTTGGAATGCAATCGGACTTCAAGAAACCGAGTGGATACTGGATAACAAGACAGTGGCCCTTCTTCGCAGCGGTAGCGCCTTCGCGGAGAGTTACGGGCGAATCCTACAAAATTGGATTGCAGTTTCGTCATTTGTATTTATTGACCGCGTTTTGGCCCAATCCCAATTGGCTTCTGATGTTGGCTAAAGGAATTCATATTCCGCTGTTTTCGCTATTACAAAACAGGTGGCCGAACTATCAAGCTGAGCCAGAGGTGGGAGATGGACCTGTCGATCAGCTAGCGCTATTTTGCAACTCACTCGCCATTTTGGGTCCTTAGCCTGGCTACGCCATGTTGTGTAATCAGGCTAAAGATTTCCGGTATCCTCTTCGCAGTCTCTCCGCACCTTTCACCCAAAAAAATATAAATCTTAAGTGTGCTAGCGTTGGCTTGGTTGCTCCGAAAGCCTCGGAGTCAACCGACAAACGCTTTGGAGGTAGTCATGGCACATGAAAAGGATGAAACAGGTCTGCTTTCTGAACATGAGGCAGCGAAAAAGTGCGGGGTTTCGAGAATCACGCTTTTACGCATGAGGAAGGCTGGCAAGATCCGCTTTTATCGAATTGGCACACGCGTGTTGTTTTCCCAGGGGCAGATTGAAGAGTTTCTAGCGAGTGTCGAAGAAGGCAAGAAAAGTCGAAAAGTTTCCTAACCGATCAGGTGAGGCGATGATCGACTCAGTTTGTCTTACACGGCCAGTTCGTATGCATTCCCCGCTCGACATGCTCTCGCTCGGATTCAGATCGGTATGCAAACACCCAAGCTCTGTATGCACTCACCCGGCACGTTGGAGGCTTGCCAGGGAAAAGAAGCCGCATCTGACGTGGAGCGAGGCTCCGAACGGATCACATTGGTTAAGTCTAACGGGAAGTCTGCCGAAGTTCATGTTCGGCTCAAATGTCTATCTTTTATCCAACGATGATGAACTTCGAACCTGTCTCGAAGGGATTTCGCAGTACGTCGCGGAGACTGCACAAGTCACCTTTGATGCCTTTGCAGCAAACGTCAACCGAGTTGACTACTGCCACCATTGGCGATTCTCGAGTGAATTAGTACCGCAATATCTATGGGCTCTCCGTGGGATCTCGCTCCCTCGCATGCGAAAGACCTTGATTGATAGCTCCACAGTTGAGCTTAGTAACGCATCGCAGACAATTGTGTTTTATGACAAATTCGAGGAACGATTTGCTATGAAATCATCCACACAGGAAGAACTGAACGCAGCTAAGGGAGTCCTTCGATTTGAAATGCGGTTAAGAGACAACCGCTCGTGCGATCGATTTGCCAAGAAAATGGGTGTGCCGAATAGGAAAGCAGAGATGCTCCTAACCGAACAAGCTACACGCCATGCGATCCGACAGACACTCGATCGCTTGGGTCTGAGTAAACCTATTACAGAGGGTTCGGCTCGCTTGGAGCTACTCAGGGCCTATTGTGGTAACGATGGTGCGAGGTTCCTGCGCCTGGCTGGATTTCTAGCCGCAGGCGACTATTACGGACTCGACAATCTCGTGAAGTTGAAGATTTCGTCGTACAGTGACTATCGAAGGAAACTTAAAGAGATAAAAGACGCTGGAGCATTCCTAATCGCTGAAGGACCGCGAAGTCTTGAAGGCTTGACTTTCATAGAGCCATGCAAACCTCACCAAGGCTCAGAAGCCGCCTAGTGTAATAACGTATCCCGAACTCGCACAGTTGGCGAAATCTAATTTGTGTCACCCCCGGCGAATCGATTTGCGTTTCGTCCTACGTGGAGGCGCAGCCGCAACGTCTAAGATTGCCTGATCCCATGAGCGGTTTGTACCTGTGATCCGAGCCTGGATTTGTTCTGACAGGTCCACCGGAATCGCTATCTCTGAATTGCCATTTGTATTCCACTCCAATTGAACTGCCGCCAGTGCTTTGTTAGCGCGTGCGACAAGTACCGCCCGGCGATATGCGGCCTGCAGCGTTTTGCTATCTGGAACAACCTTCGTCGCTCTTGCCTGTTGCAGTTTTTCCTCTAACCAGTCAATGAACTGTTTTGAGTCCATTGCGTTTAGTTCGATGCGCTGGCCTTCTAGACCGTCGCCACAAAGAAATTCCGCTTCCTCTAGCGTGGCGCCAGCATCAATCATCGTCCGCTTTAAGGCAAAGTGCTGGTAATCGACTGATTCAGCCTCGAGGCCCAGGCTGCGCGCGTCCGCTAACCGGAGTCCTAAACAGCGCACGTTCGGAGTCGTGATAAAACGAAAGCGCCTCGTTGTGGTTTGCAGTGTGTGACATATAGTGAACCCGTACTTATCGCAGTCATGGACCACCAATGTTGTGACTCCAGCGCGTGACCACTTTGCGACAAGATTCCGGCTGGCTGTGACGCTCATTCCCTTTGTTGACATAATTGCAATGTCATACTTTTGGGCTATCTGAGCACGCTCTAATAAAGTGTTGAATCCCTCTTTTTCAATGAACAGACCAAATTTATAACGGTTGCCCGGCCCCTCTGTTTCGACGCCAAGCCCGAGCGGATCAATCTTCAAGTCTGGCGTATTGGTATGCCAGTTCTTTATATAATGCCGAACGTCTAAGGTGCCTAGGTCAATGCGCACGCCCGTGTGAGGCTCTTGCAGATGGCCGCGAGCGTCATAAACAACGTCCCACGATGCGGTCTTGCCCGGATTCGCTTCCATAAAGTCCGGCAGCAGTTTTTGGGTGAATAAGGAATCATTCTTCCACATCTTGTCAGTGAGTTTTTGAATAAGCGGGCGCGCCTGATACATGACTTGCCGTGCGTTAGCTGGTAGCGTGTTATTCGCACTGGCCCTCAGGTACGCCTGTTCCATTACCTGATAGGCCGCGTCCTTGATGCTCACTTCATAGACACGTCTTGAGTAAAGCCGCTTGATTGCTCTCCCCGAAAGTCCGCGCCCGCGTTTTGTCTTTTTCTTTTCCTTAACAAAATCCTTGCTAACTTTGGTTAGCAACTTATCGAACATCTGATCCAGTTCTTTGTTAATCATTATTCGTCGCCTCCGCTGACTGTCGCCTTACCGCGATCGCTGAATTGAATATGCGCCGATGCCGCGTGCACAACCATGCAGATCGGATCTGTGGATTCGATCATCAATCGCTGCAATCGACTCGGCACATAGGCGAAGGGGCATTTGAGCGTCGGCGAAAAGTTCAAGCCGTACCGGAGGCGCCGACCGTCTGTTTGATCAAAGTCGGCATCATCATCTTTCACGCTTTCTGGCAGATTCTGAGCCTCCCGAATGCCCCAGGCCATTTCCATGACGGCAGGCTCCGGCCCTTCCTTAAACATCTTTCCATACCTAACGCTTTCGGCGTTCACGCCCTCGATCTGGATCAGCCTCGCTTTAAGCGTTTCCTCAGTAATCACGCCAAGCTTTGCCGCTTTCACGGCCTTGCTTTCGGCACACATGGCTTTAAGTAAGCGCTCAACCGCCGCAGTATGGATTGCGGTACCTTCGTTCGTAGTCAGATCCGAAAGCCGCATCCGTTCAAGGTCTGCGGCAGCAACGACGCGCTTTTGTTTGAGAGAGCCCGAAAGAAAAGCAAACTCTGAGACAAATTCTCTAATCGTCTGCTGTTCGTGGCCGTTTGTAATCTTTGCGCCGATAAGATTGCTCAGCGTTTCCACGTTGTACCAGTGGGGAGATGTTGGATCGGAGGGTAGCCACTTTTGCCAGCTCCCTGTAAGCGGCTTGGCGACTTCGATCGTCTGGCCGTTCCGGCAGAGCATAAAGCCCGCGTGTGGATTGAAAAGGCAGTAACTTTGCAGGAGATCCAGCACCGTTTTGTAAAAACCAGGCTTTTCGGCTAGTTCGTCATCATCCTCCAGGTAGCTTGGTACTTGTCGCTGCCAAGCCACAGTTACAGCCGTCCCGTTTTTTACAAAAGGGCCCTCAATAGGGGTCATGGTGACTTGTGGTTTTTGAGCAATTCTGTTGAGACTAGCGATGACCTCGAAGGCGTATGATGGTGTAACAACCACAACCCTGCCACTACCGCCGCCCTCGCAACCGCCGTTATAGACAAACGGAGCCGCCCAAACGGTCTTTAAGGCGTTGCCCTGGCGTCCACGAAGGGGCGCCTTGTAGTGAGCTTTGTCACTAACAGTGACGGCGTAGTCTTGAGAGCCAACCAGCGTGGATTCCGGCAAGCCTTTGGCGTTGTCAGCAACGGAGATCTGGTCTCCGTCCAAAGTGACGGTTATGAGAGGCGGGATGGGAATAGCCTCGCAAGCATCCAAAGAGTTATCTATAAGCTCTTTAGTGATAGCAAGCGGCCATAGGTCAATATCGTGGCCGATCTGTTTGGTTAGTTCTTCCGGGCTGAAGTATTCCATCTCGCGGCTGGTCGAAAAAGTCCATCGTTCCAGCCGTGCCGGTTTAGGTTTTGGCATGTATTCCCTCGCTGATAACTCGTAGATTGAGGAACTGAATTCAACGCTTCCACTTGGTACTCGTATTATCTTCTCTCATCTGTGTGTTTCATACAAGCCACAATGTGTCGTACGTGGACGTGTCGTGCTAAACTTTCCGACTGGTTGATTAAAGCGGGGCAACGGCGAGGACGTAGCACAATGGGTTGGGAGAAAAGAGGCTCGCACGAGTACTACTACCGCAAAGAGCGGGACGGCACTCGAGTTAAGTCTACCTATGTTGGGCGGGGCGAGATCGCGCACATGGTTTCGCAAATTCAATCAAGTTCGACTGTTCTTGAAAGACTTCTGCCGCTCACTAGAAGCTCACCTATGGACGCAACGGAGAAATCAGAAACGGCAATAAAACAGGCTACTCGCCTAATCGATTTAGTAACTCAGGCGGCACTCATTGCCGCTGGGTTTCATAGTCACAAACGGCAGTGGAGGAAGAAAAGAAATGGGCGAAGAAAAGCCGTTGAACAAGCTTGAGGATAAAGTCAAGATTGGGCTGAAGTTTTCTGATTTATTGGCAAAGACTAATAAAGAGAATCCCCGTCCAGCAGACGTGAAGGCCTTATCAGATCTTCTAAACGGCAATAAAAGCTTGGAATTGTGGCGCATGGTCGCCAGTGCCGGAAATTTGGCTGAACTAACGGTTCTTGAGAATGCGACTGCCGTTGACGGACTCAAAGAGTGTTGGAAGCATCGACTGCAGGCGTTAAAGAGGGATCTCGGCTACGACGGCGCGCCCATGCTCGAACAGTTATTGATTCAGCACGCCGCATTGTGCTGGCTGAAACTGAGTTTAGTTGAATTGAGTTATTCGAGCGTGATGCGACAGTCGATAACGCTCACGCTTGGCATCTACTGGGAGAAGCGTTTGACGGCAGCGCAGAAACGCTTCACACGGTCTTGCGAGTCTCTCACACGCATCAGAAGACTCTCGAGGAACATACCTGCGCTACAGGTCAATATTGCGGCGGACGGCGGACAGCAAATCAACGTCTCTGGCAAGAGCTGAAATTAACTCAACAGCTTTTTATACAAAATCCCTTGCATTGACAGATTTCTTTAAGCGGGTAAAATGCGCGGCAATCGGGTATCGGTTGCTGGGGTGAGGACAGTAACCACGGAGAGCTGAATGCTCTCGCCCAACCTTGAGAGCCCGGTCATGAGCCGGGCTTTCGGTTTTTTATGAATATGAATCAGTGTCGTGCTGTAAAGATTAACGGACTTCGCTGCGAGTATAAGGCGAAGGAGGGTTATGGTGGCTTCTGCGGGCATCATTTCCCAAAGACTGACACAAACATAGTATCAGCTGAGAGTAAGGTCGCAAAATTCCAGAAATATGTAGCTATTGGCAGTGGCCTCGCTGCAATTATCAAAGTTGTTTTAGACGCGATACATCAGGTTTCTTCTACCAACCGACCTGGAGTTTACGCTCTGTCTTACGCCTCTACAGCCCCGACAATTTATGAAACCGCCGAGGATCTATTATCGAGGGCTGCCGATGAAAATAATAACGTTGAAGAACTTGAAGTTGATGCCGTGATGCTAAACAAGGAGTTTGATTCTTGGTTTTCAGAACTTCCTGGCGCAGTCCAAAGCGCAATTTATGAGTACCTTGAAAAAGAGCAAGTAGCGGCTGATGCCAAAGCGCTGGATGAGAAGTTGTTTTATGCAGTGATGAATGATTTCGATGAACGCGATAGCGGCAACAACTTATATAAATAAGGTCTTTTTTGGAACCACTTAGTATTCCAAGCCTCACAGCATTGTGATATAAGCCTTCCGTTCCTCGCGTTCTCAAACTCTATCCTCTGGAGGCTCCCACAATGAAACGGACTCTGCTAGTAGTTCTGCTGGCGTTAGTTCTGTGTCTACTTCCGCTCGCCGGTACAGCAAAGCAACCCCCATGTCGTAACAGCCTGGGTGAATGTCCCCGCGAAGGCTGTAGTAAAAACAATGATCATGACCCCGACCTGAACAAACTTAAAAACCTCAAGTCGAGTACTAAGCCAGTAGTAGACCGCACCTTGACCTGGATGATTCAGCGTGAGCAAAAGGTAGAAAACTCTGGATATAGGCGTGGCGATGACCGTGATCCGCTAGCTGCCTTAGACGAAGGATCACAAGCCAGAGTTGTAGGTTATCTGCTGGCTGTGAAAAAGGAACACGGCGAATCGTGTAACTGCCACCTCGATGATGTTGACGTGACTACCGACAATCACCTAGTGCTGGTAAACCGAAACGTGGTTACGAGTAATCCGCTTCCAGAACATGCCAGCGCGAAAAAGATTAAGTCAGTATTCAAAGTGCGCGAGGCTCAGTCTGTAACCGCTGAGTTTACTCCGCGAGTGCGGGCGGACGGGCACCCGAACTTCACCAGCGAACTTCAAAAGGTGCTCAACACGACGCCACAAGGTGCGTTGTGGGTGCGTGTGACAGGACAGCTATTTTTTGACTCTGAACACTTCCACAATCTCAAACTCAATCGTGCTACCCAGTGGGAGATCCATCCAATCCTGAAACTGGAGTTTTGTCCGACAGGTAAGACGTGCCCAAAAGACGGTGACACAAACTGGGTGGACTTAGACGATCAGCCATAAAAGAACTCTGGCATAAACCTAAAACCACACTCTCACGCTTGCGCGTTGTGATCGCGGTCTAAAGCCGGATATAACCAACTAATTGGGGAGCCACGTCCTGAGAGCTTGCGGGCTCCTCCCTACGGGCGTTGCCGTTCATGAGACGGTGACGCCCTTTTGCTTTGCCTATACAATTGACTCACTTAAATTTCGGCTTGCCTTAACTCTTAGTGTGTCCGGCCAGATAGACCAAGAGGACAAGACGCGCACTCCTGAACGCTTCAGGCGAGCCGATTACCCATTCAGGACTGGCTAACAGGAAAGCCGCGACGCTCGCAGATGCGCAGGTTGACGCTCTCTCAAGAGAGATACTTACCCAGTTAATAGCCTACGTTAAAAGTAAAGGTTTCCCGCAATACGTAAGGTTCCGCGAAACGGGTGCGAGTGGTCCGATTGTCACCTACAGTACGAACACGCACGGATGCGGAGACGTGCTTTGTGAATATGCTCCGCTTGATGCCGTGAAACAGATCATCCGGGCATCCGAAGCGTCTATGATGCGTGCATATGCCAGCCGGGCCGCTTTGCTGGTTCGCGTGGCCTTAAGGATTACACCACCACAAGAGAACTGAATGAGTGTCGGAAGGAACCTAAAATGTCCGAACCGCCTGCCCTGCCGTTTGTTCCAGAACCACTTTCCAAGCTTCGCTCTCGCTATCAAGCAGCCCTGATAAAAGTATTCGATTGCCGGTGTGGTACTCCCTACCCGCGGCCGGGTCAGTTGCGTGGCCATGTCTTCGATTTTGAAGATGGCATGCGTTTGGTCATTAGTCGCGAGCGAATGTCTGAAACAGAACAACGATTGCACGTGAGCGCGTCGTTTGCTCCTGGCACCGAGATCGCTAACCGGCTGGATTGCCGCGATCTGACGACGGAACAGTTTCTCGATCTCGCCCTGGAGACGTTTGCGAGGCTTTCCGACGACCACGGACCGCTGGAGTTCATCGACGCCACGCCGGAAAGGGGTATCCCTCATTGGCGTCGGGCCGAGCCAATCGACTGAAGGAAATTAGTTGTTACTTAGATTTTTAGGCACGAATTATACAAAGAGTTTTGCATCCATGTAGTACAACAATCCCGGACCCTAAGGGTTGTCAAAGCGACTGCCGTTCGCTATAACGATGACAATCGGGCGGATGCTGAACGTATCCGCCGTGCGTTTGTAAGAGAGCGCACCTCATATCTCCAAAAAGATATGAGTCGGGGCGTTGCTGGGGTGAGGACAGTGACGCCCTTTTACAATGCTCCCAGAGGTGTTAGCGCCGTCGTCCAGTTAGCCTTCCGGAAATTACCTTGACTCTTCTGCTTACTAGGCGTATACGGTCGGGTGAACCTTTTGTACAGGGGTCCCGCTCCCACAAAGCCTCACTCCTGATGATTTAATTCCGACCGTCGCCTCAAAGGAGAACCAAATGAACAGAGACATACGCTACTATGCTCTGATAACGCTCCTCGTTGTCTCAGTAATCTTCATGGTCCAGTACAAGGGCGGTGCTATGCGTCAGCAGCAAGACCGACTTGTGTCAAAGAAGCCTTGGCGGGGGGGGGGCCAGCCTATAGATATTGCCACCGTCAGGACGAAGAACAAGCAGGGCGTGGAGATAGGCAAAGCATTTAGTGAAGAGGATGACTGGCTCGAAGGTTTCACGGTCACCGTTAAGAACACCTTCAATAAGACCATTACCGCGATGTCGATTAACATGGTGTTTCGCAGAGAACCCGGTGACACGAGGCCGCCCGTTTCTCAGGAACTGCATTTTGGTCCTAGCCCAACCACTGCAGAATATGTCCACCGAAATCGAAAAAAGGTGATAAAGGTGGGCGAAAGTATTGAACTTAGTCTTAGGCCGGATACTTACATGGCTCTTAAACGGGCCTTTGAACAAACCGGATACCCCAACAGCATTAAACGTGTTGAGTTGGTAATTACAGAGGTTGGATTCGAAGATGGAAGTGTGTTCGACAGCGGGACGTTTTACCTACAGGACCCGACGAATCCTGACGACCCAACAAAGAAGATTCCTGTGCCTGAGCAAGGCGCTAAAAACCAGAAAATGAGGAGTCCGCCGGACCGCAAGAACGTTCAAAGTAATGTCTCCTTCTTAAAAGCCTCGTTAGCCCTACCACAGCTCAGACAATTTTCCTTTAACTTCAGCAACTCAACAAAACCTGATACCTGTGGGATAAAAGACCCGTACCCGGCAAACCGTTTTCAATGCGGGACGTCGCAAGTGTGTACGAAAAAAATTGAACTGATTGACTTTTTTGTACCGGGCGATTATGACGCTGAGCCACTATGGGCTTACTGCGAAGTATGGAACCCGTCACTCGAAGAGTGGATTGTATGCCAATCGTTTGAGATGCAAGCCGTTAGCAGATGGATTGACTGTGTTCCGACCTGTTTAGACAATGGATATTCCTGTGAACAAAACAACGAATGTTGTAGTAACTACTGTTTTGAGGGTAATACATGTGGGTGTCCTCCAGGAAGTCAGGTAGGTCCAAACGGGGAGTGTCTCTCACCAATTCTTGTTGACGTGTTAGGTAACGGCTTCAAATTGACCAGTGGCGCAAATGGCGTGGCGTTTGACCTTGCAAGTGATGGTACGCCTAATCTGCTCGCGTGGACGGAAGCGGGTTCAGACGATGCTTGGCTTGCCTTGGACCGCAACGGCAACGGCACCGTAGATAACGGCCAAGAGTTGTTCGGTAATTTCACGCCGCAGCCTGAACCGCCAGTTGGTGAATCTAAAAATGGTTTCCTTGCCCTAGCTGAGTATGATAAGCCTTCAAATGGTGGAAATAGCGATGGGGTGATAAATAACTCGGATAGTATTTTTACCTCATTACGCTTGTGGCAAGATACAAACCATAACGGGGTTTCTGAACCATCAGAACTACACACCTTAGGTAATCTTGGGCTTAGGACAATCGAACTCGATTACAAGAAATCGAAGCAGACGGACCAATATGGCAACAGGTTCCGTTATCGGGCTAAGGTGAAGGATACTAAGGGTGCTCAATTGGGTCGATGGGCTTGGGATGTATTCTTGGTCTCTGGCCCCTAACCCGAAGAAGTGGATTTACTTTTTAGCAAAGAGCGGTAAGGAGACTTACCGCTCTTTGATTTTTGATCTGCCCAAAAAGCCCCCTCCAATTCCGAACCTGCCCAAAAAGTCGCCCCTCAAACCGACTTATTAGGCAAAGCCCGGGATGACCTTTCATCGCGGATGCGAGAAACGGAAAAAGAAGCCTCCTTAACTCCGCCGGCCACCTAGAAGGCTTATTGCCTCTTCCTACCCTTTACTATAAGCTTTTGACCTCTAGCTAGAAGGATGTACTGTTATGAGGGTGTGTTTATATGGCCATTAAGCCAAAAATGGACTCAAAGGCCCTGGTAAGAGACCTACAGCTGAGGATCACCAAAGTATTCTTACCTGGTACGGCGATTAGCTCTTATAACTGGTTTGTAGGGCGAAAAGACCAAATGACGCGGGCGATGAGTGGCGTTTTGCAGCCGGGGCGTCACGTGATCCTGTTTGGGGAGCGAGGTGTAGGGAAAACGTCTCTCGCAAAAGTTCTAGTAGAAACACAGGAAAACGATGGCGCTCGAACGCTGGAAACCATGACCATCAACTGCGATGAGTCAGACGATTTTACGACGTTGTGGCGAAAGATATTCAGGGTGCTACCGTACCGTGAGGAAAACGGAAAAATGCTTTATATGGATCGGCTACTGCCTGAGGAAGATGTCGATATATTTCCCGATGATGTTCGCCACTGTCTTAGTGGATTTCGAGACCCTTTCCTGATTGTTATCGACGAAGTCGATCAGCTCAGAAATGAAAACGCCAGAAAGCTTTTGGCGGCAACCATCAAAAACCTCTCAGATCACTCCGCTAATACAACGCTAATGTTGGTGGGAGTAGCAGACACGGTTGATGAATTGATTCAAGAACATCAATCTATCGTGCGAAGCTTAATCCAAGTTCAAATGCCCCGCATGTCGCGCAGTGAAATAATTGAAATTGTAAAGAAGCGATTTGAATATCAACTAGACATGGCAATCGATGCCGAAGCGTGTGAGATGATCGCGGTTTTCTCTCGTGGCTTCCCTTTTTACGCCCACTCGTTTGGCTTATATGCCGGACAAAAAGCTTTGGATGAGGGCAGGTTGAATGTTGTGCGGGACGACGTAGTTGCGGCGACCGTTGATGTAGCTTTAAATTCTTTCAATCTTCACTCGGCCTATCATCGGGCCACCATGAGCCCGCAGCCGTCAAACCGCTACGATACTGCTCTTATCGCGTGTGCGTTGGCGAAATCAGATGAGCACGGCTTTTTTAGTGCGGCGGATGTCCGTCAACCTCTTTCAGTGCTATTAAACAAGACTGTGGATATTCCCGGCTACAAGCATTATTTAACAGAGTTCTGCCGTGAGGAGCGACGTGAAATTCTCCAGCCAATCGGGGAGTCAGGAAGGAAGCGATATAGATTCCGCGACCCGCTGATGCTGCCCTTTGTAATAATCAACGCCTTCGGTCATGGCAAGTTAGATATGAGCGTGCTTGAGGCTGTTAATCGCCCTGAGACCGTTCATTAGCCCTCGTCGTACTTCGCTCTTCCAGCGACTTTTAGCAGCTTTTGGCGATTGTCATAGTTGCCTAAAACTTAATCTTCTGTTCCGTTTCCTTCTTTGGTGCAACCAGGTCAACTACTGCTCCTGACAGTCTGCGATTAGTAGCCCGATCAACGACAAGTTGCGATTTCCTGAACGCTTCAGGCGAGCCGACAGATTCGGAAGGAACAGGGACAGGCAATCCCTGCCAATAGCTAAGATGCAAGGAATTATTTATTGAACATTTCAGGTTTCTTCCCGACTTCATTCAGGTCTCGCATGGCTGCAACGCGAATGATGGCTTTTATTGATGGCGACAACTTAACAATGCGCTATCAAAGTAGGGAAGAAACCTGAAATGTCCGAAGTGCCAACCCTGCCATTTCTTCCGGAACCGTTAGCCAAGCTGCGCTCTCGCTACCGAGCAACCCTGATAAAAGTATTCGATTGCCGGAGCGGCGTTCCTCAGCCGGGGCCGGGTCAATTGCGCGGCCACGTCTTCGATTTTCCTTCGGGGATGCGGCTGGTCATTAGCCGCGAGCGAATCTCTGAAACGGAACAGCGGCTGCACCTGAGCGCATCGTTTGCTTCCAGCACCGAAGTCTTTAACCGGCTGGAGCACGGGCATCTGACCACAAAAACAGTTTCTCGACCTTGCCCTGGAGACGTTTGTGAAGCTCTCCAACGACCGCGGGCCGCTGGAGTACATTGACGCCTCGCCGGACAAGGGCATCCCTCACTGGCAACGAATAAAGCCAGTCGAGTGAAGGAGCGACCTCTCTTGATTGCGAGCTGAAATGGACGATTTTGACGCAAAATCTATCTCGCGCCTATGCTAGAGGTTTTTTGTGTTTTAGATTTGCTTCCGAGACTCCGGTTTGTTACCAAGTTTTTGCCACAGTGAAGAAAGGCCTTTCGATGGATTTGCTTGTCGCGTAATTCCGCAAGGTGCTATAAACCCTTTGACCCAATGCGTAACCCTACCTGTATTACGGCGACGATCTTGAGGTGTCAGAGAACACAAGGTCAATCCCTAGAATACCGACACGGCGGAAGATGAGCAAAACATCACTAAACCGAAGCCTACATGCCGCCAAAGCCTCAAAGAAAGACGAGTTCTACACTCAGCTTTCGGATATAGAGAAGGAACTTAGACATTACACGGCACATTTCGGCGGCAAGAGCGTTTTGTGCAACTGCGATGACCCGCGCATCAGCAACTTCTTCAGGTACTTCCTCAACAACTTTGAAAAGCTGAAATTAAAAAAGCTGATCACCACCTGCTACAAAAACCAGCAGGCCGACCTGTTCAGCAAAAACGACTCGGAACGCGGAATTTACTTTGAATACTCCGGCGAGCAGAAAAAGCAGCGTCTTCCCGACGCCGCGAAGATCAAGCCGCGCGAACTGAAGGCCGACGGCGACTTCCGCAGCGAGGAATGCGTCAAGCTGCTCAAGGAATCGGATGTCGTTGTGACCAATCCGCCGTTTTCGCTTTTCCGCGAATACATCAGTCACCTCATCGAGATGAAGAAGAAGTTCCTCGTCATCGCGAATTACAATGCGATCACTTACAAAGAGATTTTCGCGCTGCTAAAGGGAAACAAGATTTGGCTCGGCTACACGCATCCCGTGGCGTTCATGGTTCCAGATCATTACGAGATGCGGGAGGTGAGAAGCTGGCGCGACGAGAACGGAACGAACTGGCGCAGCTTGGGAAACGCTTGCTGGTTCACTAATCTCGATATTGCAAAGCGCCACGAAGACCTGATCCTCTACAAAACGTACGATCGCATAGTCTATCCGAAATATGACAACTACGACGCAATCGAGGTTTCCAGGTTCGCTGATATTCCAAGCGACTACGACGGCGCCATGGGTGTACCTGTGACTTTCTTGGAGCACTACAACCCTAAGCAATTCGAGATTCTTGGGATCACTGACCGGGGCAATGCTTGGGGCCTAAAAACCAAGGATTATACGCATAGGGACGTTGATAACCCTGGCGATTTGAACCGACGCGCTGCAATCAAGATCGGCAATACCTACAAACCCACATACGCACGCCTTCTGATAAGACGAAAAATATGAAGATCGAGCTCAAAGAAATCACGATAAAAAAGCTGACCGACGGTTTTCTGGACAACGCGGAGGCCGGAGTCGTGGCGTACAGTGGAAAACTCGACATTCGTCCACCGTATCAACGGGAGTTCATTTACAAGGACAAGCAGCGGAATGCGGTGATCGATAGCGTCAGCAAAAATTTCCCGCTAAACGTGATGTATTGGGCAGTGCGGGACGACGGACAGTACGAAGTCATCGACGGACAACAGCGTACGCTTTCGATCTGCCAATTTGTAAACGGCGACTTCTCGATTAACGGTCTTTTCGGCGATGATCACATTCGCGCCTTTCACAACCTTCAGGACGACGAGCAAGACAGAATTCTGAACTACACGCTGATGGTTTATTTCTGCTCCGGGAGTGACCGCGAAAAGTTGGATTGGTTCAGAACCATCAACATCGCTGGGGAGGAACACACCGACCAGGAATTGCGCAACGCGGTGTATGCCGGGCCTTGGACGGCCGATGCCAAGCGCTATTTCAGCAAGACGGTTGGTCCGGCGTACGGACTAGCGAGCGACTACATGCGCGGCAGTCCGATTCGGCAGGAATATCTGGAAACGGCGATCAACTGGCGCTCGGACGGTAAGATCGAAGAGTACATGTCGAAGCATCAGCACGACAAGAACGCGACGCCGCTGTGGCAATACTTTCAGAAAGTCATCGGCTGGGTGAAAGCGACGTTTCCGAAGCATCGGCGAGAGATGAAGGCGGTCGATTGGGGAGTTCTCTACAATCAATTCAAGGACAAAGACTTTGATACGGACAACCTGGAGAAGCGCGTCGCAATGTTGATGCAGGACGACGATGTGCAGAGGAAATCAGGAATCTACCCATACGTACTCGATGGTGATGAAAGACACCTGAACATCCGCGCGTTCTCCGAGAACATGAAGCGGGAAGCATACGAGCGGCAAAAGGGAGTGTGTGTGAAGTGTAAGAACAAGTTTCAATTCGAGGAAATGGAGGGCGATCACGTCAAGCCATGGCGCGAGGGTGGTAAGACCGACGCGAAGAACTGTCAGATGCTATGTAAAGACGACAACCGAAGAAAATCTGGAAAATAATCGGGCAGTTTCTTTTGCCAACACTAGCCTATGTTGGTGTCCAGAGGTCTAATAACTTCTGCGTTGCCGTGTAACGATCCCCCTTCGGGCTCAGCTCGTTCAGCGTATCTCAGATACCCACGACGAACCAGGTCCGAAACGTGGGGCCATTAGTCGGCTAATAGGTCTTTCAGACGTTCTTTTACGACCGCTTCCTTGGGGCTTCTGGAGCCACCATGCAGCCATTGGCGCACCTTCTTCAGAGTGATCTCATGACTAACTGAGCTTCGGATCTCAACCTCAAGTTTGTTTATCTCGCCTGGGGCGCAGTCATGCTCGCGCAGAATTTTTACGGCCAACACAGCCGCCTCATATAAGCTGTCCGCTTGAACTTCAACTGAATGTCGGATGCCGTCAGTGTCGAGGTAAGAAACGATGCAGAGCCGCATGCCGCGGGAGTTTAACGTTTTCGCTGATTTTCGGCAATGGGACCCCGTGCCGTCCGCGAAACATCCCCAAGCGCGGCCTTAATTTACGGCCCCGGTTGCGGGGGAAGTTTCTAAAATTTCCGCGGTGTCGTTGAAAGCGTCCAAGGCACTGGCAGCGCGTTTTGCGGTTTCAATATTCGCGTTCACATAGCGATAGGTCGTATTGGCTTGAGTGTGTCCGAGAATCCTACCAACCTCAGGTAATGGGAGATGGGCACCGACTAGACGGGTAGCGGCGGTATGACGTAGATCATGAAAGCGAACGTCTTCCAATCCGGCACCCTTCCTCGCAGCCGCGAAGCTCCTCTTCACATTGTCGTGAATCCCGAAAACGCGACCGTTAAGATTATCAGGCGCACTCGCTCTCAACGTTTCAAGAACGGAGGTTAACCTACCCGTCAGAGCAACCTGCCGTTCCTTCATCGTCTTAGTATGAAAAGCCTGAATGCTGAGGATGCCAGTCTCAAAATCGACATCGCGCCAGCGCAAAGAGAAGATTTCTCCCTGGCGCATGCCGGTATCCAGCGCGCATATTAAGATACCGCGCAAATGAGTCCTACTTGTGGATTCACACTGAGACAGGAGCGCTGCCTCCTCTTCGCGGGTTAGGATGCGCTCTCGCTTTTTCTCGTCGGCTAAGCTTATGAGAGAATCTCCAGCCGCAAAAGGATTGCGAATTATCCACCCCTCGCGCTGAGCGACGTTGAACATGCGCCTAAGCATTGACAGCTCGCGGTTGACGCTCGCAATGCTACGCTGTCCGGCTGATCTGGTCTTTTGCTTCAACCGAGCTGCCCTAAATAGCCGCACGTCTCCGTGAGTTATTGAACGCAGCCGACGCCCGCCGAAATGCCCTTTAAGGGCACTAAGTTGCCCCTTAGCTGTTGCGAGGGACCGAACCCCTGATACCTTGCGCCCTTCGATGTATTCGGCGGCCTTGACGTAATGTCGCTCAAAATAATCGCAGAGGTCCTGGAAGGTCATTCGCTCAGTCTTGACCGCTTGGCCGTCAGTATTATCAACATCTCGAAGTAGAGCGTCGCGAACATCGCCGGCGTGCGCCTTACTCGTCGCGCGCCTCTGTAGGTCGTGAAGTTTCCCAGTCTTGGGGTCAACGTAGATGACTCTAGCCCACCAAGTGGCCTTGCCGCCCTTTTTCCGAGCTTTACGCTTAAAGATTGTGCCCGTGCGCTGCATTTTGGTCTCCTTTTGCCGACATGAGATGTGTGGATCGCACACTGTGTGGCACACAGAACATGTGATGTGTGCAGAGTATAGAGGAAAACTCAGGATATAGCGAGGGTTGGATTTTAGGTAGAAAGACGAGAAATTCAGACGAATTTGATAGCCTGAGGGAATGCCCGACATTAGGGCTCATCCGACTCCTAAGCGGAAGGTCGCGCGTTGGAATCGCGCCGGGGGCACCATATCTCTCGTCGTCGGCCTGGGTACACGTTCGTCGCTCACCTCAGTATCAATCGCTGGTAACTCAAGAGACTGTTTGCTTATTCGATTAACGCGTTAGCGACTCGTCAGAGAAGATTTCCGGCGTCGGACGACAAGGTCGCGCACGCTCATATCTACTCAACTCTAATTTCAGTTTCTCGATAAGGTCAGGCTTACTGTCTCCAGTGGCTTTGACGGTCATCTGCTTCATCCACCTGGCCGCCTCGTCGCAGCGACCAAGTTCCGCCAGAGCCATGGCCACGAGCACGCCGTGATTGACCGTACCCGTCGCGTCGTAGGCAGCCTGCGCAAGTTCCAGGGCGCGTTTGCCATCGCGCTTTTCATACCGCGGAGAGGTCGCCAGCAGATAGGCCAGCATCACAGAAGTGCGTCCCTTCCCTGGAAACTGTTCGTGCCCCTTTTCCAATACCTCCAGCGCTCGCTCGTATTGCTTCTTTCGCAAAAGGCTCATCGCCCATCCCAGCAGCGCGTCTTCATTGTCAGGATCAGACTGCACCACTCGAGACAACTCTGTTTCGGCCTCATCGAAGCGGCGAAGTTTTAGCAGTTCCTGCCCCAGCAGGAACCTCGCATTGTTATCTGCCGGCTGATCACTGACCGCGGACTGAAGGTGTTTCGTCGACTCTTCATGCCGATTCAGCTGGGCCAATAGAAGTCCGAGATTGTAATGCGCGTTGGGGTGGTTAGGGTCGAGGCGCAGAGTCTCTTCAAACTGTTCGATCGCTCCCGGCAAATCTCCAGTCTGAGTCAAAGCTGCACCCAGATTGAAGTGGGCCGTGAGGTTGCCTGGCTGCGCGGCAACGGCCTGCCTGAACAAGCCCACCGCTTCCGAAAATCTACGCGCTTCCAGCGCCATCCTCCCGCGGATCAGATAGAGACGCGCGCCCTTTATGAGATCCTGCAGACTATCTACCAACGGATCGGACCCCCGGACGCCGACGGTTCCACTCAATGCCAGGTGAGACCGGGCCTGGTCCATTCTGCCGAGACCCCGGTAAGCCATCGCCAGGGCGTAGTGGAGACGGTTCGACTCCGGAGCCAGCGAGAGCGCTTTCTCCAGGTATCTGGCTGCGTCTGCGTAACTTCGTTTCGAAAGCGCAGCTTGCCCGAGGCCATATTGCGCCGCAGCAATGTTTTCATTGTTTTCGAGCGCGCGTCTGAAGCTTGCTTCAGCCTCGCCAAGACGATTCAGTTGCAAATAGATGTTCCCCAGGCTCACGAATATTGGAAAGTAGTCAGGGCGCACCAAGCCGGCGGCGTTGTAAGAGTTTATTGCCTGCTGCGCGTCCCCTTCTCGCTCATATAACTTTCCAAGCAGATAAACCCAGCGGAAATCCTTCGGGGCGAGTCGCGAGGCGTTCACGTAACAATCCTTCGCGGTCGAGTTCAGCGAATATGCCTGATAGATTTGACCCGTCACTCCGTAAGATTCGGCGAGTTTGTCGAGCGGCGTTGCGGGGTCTTTGACTGCGGCGACAAGCGCGTTCTGCGCCCAGGTTAGGTGGTCCCGAACGTCGGGTTCCATGCTCTGCACGTCCGGCAGTTGCACCGGCAAAAGCCCTTGCCGCGACGCTGGAATCACAGTTTCCTGCTTCGTCTGGAGCGCAGCAGCCGGCGCGAAGTGAACCGTAATTGCAGCAACGATAGCTAACCTGAGACAGCCGCTTCGTGCTTTTTTGCCCACTCGAATATTTTTGAATTGACTGTTCACTTCTTACCGGTTGAAGTTCCTTCCTTAAGGGTCAGGTAACGATTGATGGGCAGCGACTTCCACTCCTCAATGCCGCCATCGGGCCATGTAACGCGAACGGACTCAACCCGCTCAGATGGACCTAGTCCGACCAGAACCCTGGGATCTTGAGACGAGCAATAGCTGCCGTCAGTTCGCGCTCGCCTCCACAACAAGCGCTTCGGTGCCACGACAATTTCAACCTTTGTTCCGAGCATGTCTCTATTCGCCTTTTTGCCGACAAGACGCAAACCCAGCCAGTGATTGCGACTTCCGACTCTATTCATGAAAAGCCGGGCAGGCCCATTGTTGTTTGAAACGAGGATGTCCGTGTCGCCGTCGTTGTCTATATCGCCGAAAGCCGCGCCGCGGCTTACCTCCAATCGACGGAACGTTTCGCCGGCCTGATCAGAGACTTCGGCAAACTGACCGTTGCCGTTGTTGTGAAACAGCTGGTTCGGTTGGCCCAGTGGAAAAGGATCTCCCTTTTGGACTAACTGGGGCAGAAGGCGGACTGCCCCATTGACCACCAGCAAATCCAGCCATCCGTCGTTGTCATAGTCGAAGAATAGAGTGCCGAAACCCGTCAAGCGACTGCCAGGTAGGCCGAGATTGACTTCACGGGTGCGATCTTCGAAATTGGCGCGGCCGAGATTGGCATAGAGAGTGTTGGTCTCCTCCATCAAATGCGTGACGAAAATATCGTCGGTGCCATCGCCATTGAAGTCTCCCGCATCCACGCCCATCCCAGCCTCCGCCACACCGTCGCGGTTGACCGCCGCTCCAGCGAGCAGAGCTTCGTTCTTGAAGGTGCCGTTTTCTTGGTTGATCCAGAGCTGGTTCGGATCGCCATCGTTGGCAACGTAGATGTCGATCCAGCCGTCGCCATCAAAGTCGGTGGTGATTACTCCGAGTCCGTGGCCAAACTCCCTGGCTACTCCTGCCGCGGCGGTGACGTCCTCGAAAGTTCCATCGCGTTTGTTACGGAGCAACTTATTGCCTGGGGGACGGAAGGAGCGCGGCCCGCAATAATCTTTGACTGTCGTTTCCGCGTAGCAGGTTGGGCTGGCGGCAACGTTAAAGTCCGCGTAATTGATGACCATTAGATCAAGCCATCCATCTCTGTCGTAATCAACGAATGATGCGCTGGTACTCCACCGAGGATCGTCCGTTCCCGACGCTTTAGTAACGTCGGTAAACGAGCCGTTGCCTTTGTTGAGATACAGTTGATTCGCGCCGAGATTACAGAGGTAGATGTCCGTCCAGCCATCGTTATTGATGTCGCCGGCAATAACGCCCATCCCGTAGCCGGCGGCAACGATGCCGCTCCGTTCGGTAACATCTGTGAACTTTAGCGCCGGGCTGCCGTCTTTTCGAATTGTTAGATCATTGCGGAAGAGTCTCCCGCGCGGCCCTTCCGATTCGCGCCAGGGGAAGAGAGTGCGTCCGGGCGTGTCCGCTGATTCGATCGTTGAACCTTGAACGAGGAAGACGTCCAAATCCCCATCATTGTCGAAATCAAATAGTGCCGCGCCCGAACCCATGATCTCCGGGAGAAAAAGCTTGCCGGTCATACCGTTGTAATGCTGGAACTTCAACCCAACCTCTGCCACAACTTCGTCGAAGATCGGCGATGACGCGCGCCCTTCAGTCAACTTCCCAGATGGCTGAACGACCACACTGCGGGGGCTGTTCTCGCCGAGACCGCGGCTGGCTGCCGGGTCGTACATCGAAGCGAAGCAAAGCGCAAACGCAACGACGGCGGCAAACAGGCTCAGAATTGAGGACATAGAATCCACTCGCCTTTCGCGGCGAGTATCTCAGAGCGTGGTGGCAATGTGAAGACATCGAAAGTTTCCTTGACACATCGGCTCAGGGTTGATATACCACTCACCGGATCAATACCTCGCACAGTTTTCTTGCTCAATTTTTCTTCAAACTCGAAGAGTCAGGTCTTATTCACCCTTAACCATTAGTCACAGTTAATCAAGCCAAACCAAAGTGAGGTCTCCAATGAAAAAGATGAATTCCTTACCCGCCATGCTGTGCATGGTGTTGGTCGTAGCCTGCCTCCACGTTTCCGCGTCAGGGCAGTCGACTGAAGACAGTAACAAACTTGCCACTATCAGTGGCAGCGGATCGAGCGTCAGATGGGACGTCGCCGTTCCCTACTCAGAACTGACTATGACCGTTTCGGCACCTGACGGTCGCGTGTTTCGCAGAGAGTTTAAAGGGGGCGCCTCGCCTCAATTCACGCTGGTAGATAACAAGGGTGAGCGGCTACCTGATGGTCAATACACTTACGAGCTGCGCTTAACCCCGATATTCTCGCCTGGAGTCACGGAGGAGTTAGCCGCGGCGCGCGCGAGGGAAAATACCCCTGAGCCGGCGCGCGACATGTTAAAAAAGGGCACGATGTCGGAAGCCGTCGTTCAGAAGGATGATGATGCCGCAGACACTGTGCGAGAGATGCGTAAGCGCGGGCTGCTGCCAACTGAGCCCCTCGTCAAATCGGGAGGCTTTGCGATTCTGAACGGAATGGTTATCGTGGCCGGAGCTATAGAAGGAGCGGAGCCGCGACCGGAAGAGCCACGCCCTGCTAAGAAAATGACGGAGATTTCGCGACTTCTAAGCGTTCCATCCGGCAGTGCGCTACGGAAAGTCAAGCAACAACATCATGCGTTTCTCAACTTCATGCCTGATCAAGTGATTCCCGACGATCTGATTGTGCAGGGCAGCGCCTGCATTGGCCTTGACTGTGTTAACAACGAGAGCTTCGGCTTTGACACCATCAGGTTGAAGGAGAACAACACTCGAATCAAGTTCGACGACACTTCTACTGCCGCCGGATTTCCCGCGAACGACTGGCAACTGACCGCCAACGATTCGGCCAGCGGCGGTGCGAGCAAGTTCTCAATCGAAGATATCACGGGCGCCAAGGTCCCATTTACGATTAGGGCGGGCGCGGCGACCAATTCCATCTTTGTGGATTCGACTGGCCGCGTTGGGCTACGTACCAGCACGCCAGTTTTGGACATTCACGTCAATACCAGCAACACGCCTGCAATCCGGCTCGAACAAAACAACAGCGGCGGGTTTACAGCACAGACGTGGGACATTGGCGCCAACGAAGCAAACTTCTTCGTCCGCGACGTTACTAGTGGCTCCCGGCTGCCCTTCCGCGTCCGTCCGGGTGCGCCAACCAGCAGCCTTGATATCTCGGCTGACGGTGACATCGGCATCGGGACAGGAAGTCCCAACACTAGACTCGACCTTAAGCAGTCTGAAGATAGTTTTATAGGTGGTCTTCATCTGCGACGATCTTCCACGAATGACACGTGGGCTCTCGTAACCGGAACCGACAATAACCTTTATATGGGCTACGCCACTGATGCTTCATTGGCTAATGCGGCGGCTGATTTTACAATCTTCCCTCTGGTACTCACAACCAACAACCGGGTCGGCATTGGTGGGACAACTACACCTGATCAGGCACTGTCGGTCAGCGGAGACGCCAGCAAAAGCGCCGGCGGCGGTTCCTGGCAGTTCTTTTCAGACGAGCGCTTGAAGAATATCAAGGGCAACTTCAACAGAGGGCTTAAAGCCGTCATGCAATTGCAGCCGCTCCGCTACGAGTACAAGAGAGACAATGCTCTTGGCCTCCAGTCGTCACGAGAACAGATCGGCTTTGGAGCCCACGCACTGCAAAAGGTCATTCCTGAAGCCGTTACGAATACGAGCACCGGCTACCTGCAAGTCAACAACGACCCGATCATCTGGACCATGCTCAATGCAATCAAAGAGCAGCAGAAGGAGATCGAACAATTGAAAGGGGAAGTCCAGAAGTTGCGAGCACGCTCGCATAGGCGAAGGTAGGAATCAACGTTCAGCAACCGAAGGATAGCCAGGCCGTGGGCTCCGCTTAAGCCCACGGCCTGGTTTATTTTCCGGAGTGCAACTCCGCCTTGATTTGTATCGACCGGCCATCTTCCGTCCCTGTCTAAACTTCCAGGAACTTGTGGCGATGTTTTGGGTCCGGCAACATGCAGCTATCGTGCTTCCCGAAAACTCGATAGCGATTACGCGCCACAACTTTATAAATCCCGTCTCGCAATACTTTCGGCAATAAGCGTCCGGCACGCGCCCACTTCCAAATCCCATCAAGCTGAGTTACCAGGTGGAGAATCGCGTCTGACCGCGCGAGCAGTCGCTCGCCAGGCTGGTCGTAATCCAGCACCACATAAACCGTGTCAAGATCACGAGGATCAGCGCCATGCCGCTCGAGCAGAGATGCAGCGAGGCCACTCTGCAACGACGCAAACAGGAAGAGGTCATGAGTGTCCCGTTTCAAAAGAAACTGGTTGAGGCGATTGCATAGTCCGCAAATGCCGTCATAAAGAACCACCGGGTTGGATTGAATCGAAGTCACACTTGTAAAGTTATGTCATTAAGGCTCCGGAGTCGACAGCAGATAGACCGCAAAGGACGCCAGCCAATGTTCACCTGCATAATCTCCGCTGGCCACGTGGGCCAAAGCGTCGCGGGCATGTGCGCCTGCTGAAGTTGCCAGCATCTTTCGCGCCCTATCATTGTGCGGCAGGGCGGCGGCAATACTTCGCATGCACCACGCACGGCTAAGATTGAGTCCGTCGAGATGGACCAGTTTGGGGTCGCTGCGATCTGAAACGATGGCAGGCTGGAGCAAGGCCCTGGGTAGACCCGTGGTGAGCTGCGGGAGGAAACGATGAAACCAGCGCCGAAACTCCGACGCAGTTAACACCCGGCGCATCAAGTCAGCTTCCATCAGGGCCGGTGAGAAAAAGTCTTCTCCTCCGGGCTCCCACCTGGCGGGATAATCCGCGTCCTTTGCAAAGTAGGTCCGGCTTCTTTCGGCAATCAAGTTGGCAAGCTGTTGGTTACCTACCGCCCTGGCGTAATCAAAAGCAAACGCCAGCCCGAAGGCGGTGTTGGGATGGACTCCGGTGCGAATCGGATAGGTTTGCTTCGGCAAGAAAGAAATGTACCGGCTGACAAGTGCATCAACCAGCGGCTGCAAATTCCTCGACCAACTCGTAGCCTCGGCATCGTTCAACCCATGGAGTTCTTCAGCCAGTTTCAGCAGCCAGGCCCAACCATAGGTTCGTTCAAACGACTGGCGGTTCGCTTGTTGGAGATACGCGGTTTCCACTCCAATGTTGTCGGAAGTAAGGTTCGCGCTTAACGCTTTGCGAATCGCCTGCGCCTGGGGAAGGTTGGGAAACATGACCAGAAGCCGCACCAGCATCCAGTGTCCATGAACGGACGAGTGCCAATCGTAACAACCGTAGAAGGCCGGGTGTAATGATTTCGGACTCTCCACGTCCCGGCTATCATTCATCACATGCTCCGGCTTGTTTGGGTATTCCCTGGCAACGCACTTCAAGGCGAGTCCCGCAAAGTGCGCGGCTTGAGATTCAGTCAACGATAAAGCTTGCGGAGGAGACTTTCGTGCCTGTGCGTTTATCTGGATGGTCTGGAAAACAATGAATGCAAAAACAATGATTGAACATGTGGACTTGAACACTGCTCCTCCAGTTGCCTTCAGCCGAGTCTAGTACCTGTGGGAGGGACGCCCAATGTGAATATGCGCGCCAGTAGCCGTCCCGGGGATCGCCTGGCGAAATGCCAGGAAAGGAATTCCATTAGTTCGCAGGAAGTTTAGCAACGCCTGCCCCTCTGGACCATCTGGATGGAGGGACACGTCCATGGCGTTGCGGTGGTCGAGCCGCCAGCGATCATGAATGGATCCCTGACCAAAAACTGCAATCGGAAGCGGCTTCTTGAACGCCTCGAGGAAGAAGCGCTGCACTTTCCACGCATCCGTTAACGCCCATCCGCCTCCGCCGTTGAAGCGAATCATGGCAGCAGTACTGACCAGGCCACCCCTTGGAATCGGCCTGATTTTCGCCATCGTCCTTTCCGCTTCAGCTTCAAGCAGTGTATCGGCGATCTGACTATCTGCGGTGGTCATGCGCCGGTCTACTTCGGTTACTTTATCTTTTGCTTCCGCCACCGCGCGTTCATTTCCCTCCAGCTCGTTTCTCGAAATCAACCCTTGAGCGAAGAGATCTTTGGATTGATTCAACCGTTCTTCCGCCTTCAGAACACTCTTCTCATAACTGGCGCGCAGCTTTTCCAAGCTTGCTTTGTAGTCCTCAGTGGCTTTGATGAACTCATCACGAAGCTTCGCGAGCTCATCGATGGGCTTGGACTTAACGATTTTCGCTTTTGGTTTCACGGTGGCGGGCCTCTTCTGGGCGACTGCCATTCCCGGAATCAGAAGCAAGCAAGGAAAAAGGCTCATCGAGAGAGAACGCGCAACAGATCGTTTGCCGGCGGAAACAACCGGCGCAATTCCCGCGCAGGTTTCGATGTTGGGCGCCAACGCTGCCACCAGGCTTTTCATGAACCTTTCGCGTCCTCTTGCAATTCCGAGTTGATCTCTCCGCCTATCAAAATCGCCAGGCCCGTAAAATAAAACCACAACATCAGTACGATCAAGGCACCGAGCGAACCGTAAGTCACACTGTAGGAATTAAAGAAGTGTAGATAGAGGCGAAAGCCAAACGAGACGAGCAACCAGATGACTACGGCTACTATGGCGCCGATGGTCCACCATTTTCGCTTTCGTCGCCTGACGTCAGGCGCGAAGGAATAAATCAGATCGAAGGTAAGCAGCAGGAAGAATAAGGCGATGGGCCATTGGAGAATTTTCCAGGCGATCGTAAAGGCTCCGCCAAAACCAAAATGCTCCGCCAGCCGCTGGCCTATTTGGCCGCCGAACAAAACGATTGCCAGCACCACTATAATCACTATTGAAACCGTGATCGTTAAGGCGATTGCCACCAGCCTTACTTTCCACCAGGAGCGCTGTTCTCTCACTGCATACGCCGCGTTCAAGGTATCGCTGATTGCGCCCATCCCGTTGGACGCAGCCCAAAGTGCCGCCAGAATTCCCAGCGAGAGCTTGCCGCCCCCTCGCGCCTGCCCGATTTCATCGAGTGTGGTATGCACCAGAGTAATGGCGGAGTACGGCATCACCGTGGCGAGATATGAAATCAGCTTATTGCGCAGTTCGGAGCCGGCCTCGGCAAAATATCCGAGCAGAGTCATCAGGAAGAGCAACAGCGGGAAGAGGGCGAGAAGAAAATAATAAGAGAGTTGAGCAGCACGGCCGAATATGTCGTGATCGTTAATGCGCGTCCAAAGCCGCTGGACAAAAGTTTTCCAATTCAAAGTTGCAACCCCCTGGATAGCCAATGGCCGATGAACAGAGAACTTGTAAAACGGCGGGATTCTATCACGCCAGGGATTGGTGTCCGTTTATCTTGACGGGTGACAGACGGCGCTGATCGGTTCTGAAACGGAGGAAGGTCTTTCGGCCCGAGTCACTTGACCATAGTGCCGGTGCGACTCCAGCGGGTGTTGTAGATGAAATCTGAGATAACGTTGATAAGCATTGGACCGGTGCTGTGTGGGGCGCCCTCATCATAGGACCAATAGACAAACATTGCCCGGCCGATTACGAGATCGCGCGGCACGAATCCCCAGTAGCGACTGTCTTCGCTATTTTCGCGATTGTCGCCCATCATAAAATAGTGGCCCGCCGGAACGACCAGTTCACCGTTCTTTCCATCGATCTTGAAGGCGTCATAGTCTTCGCTGGTCCGTTCATCGCCTG
>Ga0070697_100000363_pt1 | contig 35500 bp, 30 predicted proteins | sample KBSK1501metaG_FD_65475 | JGI IMG/M metagenome (GOLD analysis project Ga0070697, IMG submission 65475) | Corn, switchgrass and miscanthus rhizosphere microbial communities from Kellogg Biological Station, Michigan, USA - KBS K1-50-1 metaG | ecosystem: Host-associated > Plants > Roots >...
CGATGCACGTCGGAAGCCTTGAGCGAGATAATCGTGTCGGTAAAATCCAGATCTTCGAGGATTTGAATGTGGCGCATGGCAGACTCGACCATCGCTTCAGGCGTTGCCGTACCATACTTCTTCAGCAGATCCTTTTCCAAAGATCCGCCGTTGACCCCAATTCGAATCGGCACCTTCTGGGCTTGGGCGGCGCGCACAACTTCCACAATTCGCTCATGCTTACCAATATTACCGGGATTCAGGCGGAGCTTGTCGATGCCTGCTTCAAGTGCCAAAAGCGCCAGTTTGTAGTGGAAGTGGATGTCAGCGACGAGGGGAACGTCAGGCACTCTCTTGCGAATTTCTTTCAGCGCAATTGCCGCATCATCGTCCGGAACAGCCAGTCGCACTATCTCACATCCCGCGCGCACCATCTCTTCGATCTGGGCCACGGTGGCGCCCACATCGGCGGTATCGGTTTTGGTCATCGACTGAATGACGACCGGCGCCCCACCGCCAATCTGAACGTTCTTAATCTGAACTGCCTTCGACTTTCGCATAAACAACTCGTCCAAAAGTACTAAGTCTAAGGTTGGATGGCATTCAAGAAGTTCAGGGTTCAAGCTTTAGCTTGCGTGTTCACGGGCAGCAACCTGAAGGTTGAACTCTGAACTTCTTGAACGTTGCCACATTGAACCTTCCTATTTTGCCGGCGTCGCCGCAGCCGGTGGACTACTTCCGCCCCGCCAGATAGACGCCTGCTTCAAAATGTCGTTGGTGATCACGAAGACCATCAAAAGGAGAACCATGACAAAACCAACCTGCTGAATTCTGTCGCGCACTCGCATTGAGAGTTGCATACCAACCAGTGCCAGCGCGCCTTCTATCAACAGCAGGAATATGGCGCCGCCGTCGAGTACCGGGATCGGCAGTAGATTGAAGATCCCCAGATTCAGGCTAAGGAAAGCCAGGGTGGTGAAAAACCCGCCCCAGCCAAACTTCTCCACCGACGATGACGCAGCCTTGTAGATCCCAACCGGGCCGGAGAGTGTGTTACGCGCAGAACGTTGTCCGGTAAAAAACTGTCCCAATGCTTTCCCGGTTAAGCGCAGGATCTGGAGATTGGTGTCAACAGAGTAGGCCAGGGCTCCCGAGACTCCCACTTTATGCAGTGGAATGTCTTCATCCGGGCGGAATCCAAGCCGCTCTTTTCCATCCGACAACTTTCGAGGAGTGGCCGTGATGTCCGTCTGCGTTCCACCACGATTTACAGTCAGGGTTACTGGCTGTCCTTTGTGTTCACGAATAAACTGGGTTACCTGCTCCGCACTTCTTACTGGCACCCCGGATACCGCCAGAATTCTATCGCCGGCTTGAAGGCCTGCTTCCGCGGCCGGTGTGCTCGATTCAACCTCACGAACAATGACCGGCACATTGCCATAGTCTGGAAGAAAATCCAGAACTCCTGCCGTTTCTCCCTCTTCAACATATGGTATCGGCGTAATAGTCAACGGCACTCGCTGGCCATTCCGCTCGACCACGACAGGTAAAGGTTGGCCTGGTGACAGAAGCGCCTCACCGCGAATCGTGTCCCACTTTGGAGTCTCGATCCCGTTAAACGAAACGATTCTGTCTCCGCGCTGTAATCCCGCGGTTTCCGCTGCGCCGCCACGCGCGATGCTGCTAACAACCGGCGCCGGAACAGCCGGCACTCCGTACATCAGAGCACCCGCCAGCGGAATCGCTAAAGCTGTGATCACATTCATCACGGGCCCGGCGAGCGCTACCAGAACTCGCTGCCAGCGGGGCCGAAGATTGAACATTTCTTCGGGAGGAATATCTGCGGCGCCGGCGCCTTCGAGCGGAGCGTTCGATTCATCGCCGCCAAGCTTGACGTACCCCCCCAGGGGTATCGCCGAGACGCGATAATCCGTATGGCCCCACTTCTTACCAAACAGACGCGGGCCAAAACCGACGGAAAAAGTCTCCACCCGAATCTTGAATAGTTTTGCAACTATGAAGTGGCCAAACTCATGAATAACAACGGCCGCGCCAAGAATCAAAATAAACGCCAGAATTCCAATTACCACAGTCATCTATGAAATCTCTTTCTTATCTCGCAATATTGCCCAAATCACGGAGCTTTAAGACTCAAAAGCCTTTACTCTGGTTCCCGCAATCGAGTTTACGCGGCCACTTCGGGCACGTCAAACCCGTACTTTCGGGGAATCACTCTACCTTTCGGCGAGCAACGGCGCGGATTTAGCGAGTTTTGATATTTCGGCCGAAGCCAAAAAGCGGGCCGAGCTGTCCGCCGCAAGTATAGCGGCCAGGTCTGTGGCAGGTTGCGTGTCATGGCCGTCCATGACTGCTTCGATTACGCGCGGGATTTCGGTCAAGCAAATTCGCTCATCGATAAATGCTTGCACTGCTTCTTCGTTGGCTGCATTCATCGCTGCCGGCAGCGTGCCGCCAGTTCGCAAGGCGCGATAGGCTAGTGCAATGCAGGGGAACCGATCAAGATCGGGAGGCTCGAAATGGAGCGCCGAGAGCGCGGTCAAATCGAGAGGGGGTAGTTCACAGGCGTGCCGCTCCGGATACGTCAGTGCATACTGAATCGCGTGTCGCATATCAGTGACACCCATTTGCGCGATGACCGAACCGTCCACCAGTTCGATCATAGAGTGGACGACCGATTCCGGATGGACGACGATTCCAATCTGGTCGGCCGAAAAGCCGAAAAGCCAATGGGCCTCGATCACCTCGAGTCCTTTGTTCATCAAAGTCGCTGAGTCAATCGTAATCTTGGCTCCCATGTTCCAGGTGGGGTGACGAAGCGCTTCTGACACAGTCGCTTCCTGCATTTGTTCCATCGACTTCGTGCGGAACGGTCCCCCTGAGGCGGTAAGGACTATTCGCCGAACCTCTGAACGCTGTTCTCCTCGCAGGCACTGGTGGAGCGCATTGTGTTCCGAATCAACCGGCAACAACTCAGCCCCCGATGCGAGCGCGGCCTGGGTCATCAATTCACCGGCCATAACCAAAGTCTCTTTGTTCGCAAGCGCAACTCGCTTGCCTGCCTCAAGCGCACGAAGAGTGGGCACAAAGCCGACCGCTCCGACCGTGGCTGAGACTACGCAATCCGCTTGCGGATGAGTGGCCACCTCGATCAAACCCGGTTCGCCCACGAAGATGCGCGGGAGATCGATGTTCCTTTCAAAAAGCTGCGCCCGCAGTTCATGCGCAGCCTCCTCGGTCTCAACAGAGACAAGCTCGGGCAGGTGGACAGCGATTTGATCTGCCAGGGTCTGCATGTTGTGGCCGGCGCCTAACGCGACCACCCGAAAACCCTCTCCACCCAGCGACTCGATTACTCGTAAAGTGTTGCACCCGATCGAGCCGGTGGAGCCGAGTATTGAAATCCCTTTCGGTTTCATATTGGTGCTCATCCTAGGCTGCTGCCTTTAGGATGAATCCTGGGGTGAAGGTTCGACCCTGGTAGGGGTTGAGCAGTTCAACTGACTGCCCCTTGTCATTCTGGTATGACGCGGCCACAACCCGCCACGGCTGGCCATTTCGATAAACGAGGTCAACGCTTGCGTTAACCGTCTGGCGTTCGCCAACAACCTTCAGGTTGATCGTCGCATTGCCGCTGCCGTTGTTGATGCTGACGTTTCCCGTTACAAAGCTGCCGAAGTCCTTAATCTCGCCGATGTCCTGTTTCAATCGTTCGTTGGTTCGCAAAAAAGATCTGCTCGTTTCGGCAGCTTCGCTGTGGCCAATCGAATAGAACGCCACGCCGATGATGCCGCCAACAACGACAACGACGATTAGGCCGATCACCAGCGCGATGGCAACTACAATGATGACGATCTTCTTCGTGGTCATGAGCTAAGTAACGTGGACACTGAAATAGAGGTGCGCAAAATAGTAGAGTAGCGGCGCGTTGAAGAGCAAGCTATCAAGTCGATCGAGGACACCACCGTGTCCTGGCAATATTTTCGCGGCGTCCTTCGCGCCGGCGCCACGCTTCAGCGCGCTTTCAGTTAGATCGCCAAGTATTCCCAGGGTAGTCATTACGGCGGCAAGCGGAAGCGCCCACTTCAAGGGTAGCTCTCCAAAGAACCAATAGTGCGCGACCGTTGCCAGCCCCAGACCGGCCACCACTCCTCCTGCCACACCCTCCCAGGTTTTTCCGGGACTAATCTTTGGGGCGAGCTTGTGTTTGCCGATGGCTCGTCCTACATAGTACGCCCCTACGTCGGATCCCATAAGCACGAGGAAGAAAAATGACAATAAGTGAGCGGAGAGTTTCTGGGGAAAGCCAGTACGGACGGCGACCAGATGACCACCCAGCAAAACTACATAAAGCACCCCGAGTATGGTCGCGCCCGCTGAGGAAATCATTTTTTCGAAGGGCGCACCGCGCAAGGTAGCGGCCACCAGCGTAGCAATTGTAAAGATGAGCAACACCAGTATCAGGATCTGGACGTCCAGGCGAGCCTGCATCGGACTTGGAGTCGCGAAGTAAAAGACAATGAACAGGGCTACCGCTGCCAGGTATCCAGCTGCTGCATCCGCCTTTATGCCTTTTTTCGCCGCCAGAAGATAAAACTCGTACAGCCCGAGGACCATCGCGGCGGCGGCCAACAACACAAAAAGCGGCTGTAACCAGGAAACCAAAATGGATGCGATTAGAAAAGGCAGGAGAATAAGGGCGGTGATGATGCGAGACATTCAGTCTTTGTTGGTCCTAGTCAATCCAATTGGTCTTATCGGTGCTATCGGTCCATTTTGACCGCAGATCTGAGATCTCAGATTTGAGTATCCTAAAACCTACTCATTAGCAACCAGCTTCAATCCACCAAAGCGTCGATCGCGTCGCTGATAGTCGACTATCGCCTCCAGCAAATGCACTCGACGGAAGTCGGGCCAAAGCGTATCTGTCACGTAAATCTCGCTGTAGGCCGCCTGCCACAGCAGGAAATTGGAGATTCTTAATTCACCGCTGGTGCGCACCAGCAGATCCAGATCGGGCATCGTCCGGGTGTAGAGTTCGTTTCCGACCCGCTCTTCAGTCAACTCATCGGGAGCATTTCCTTCATCAATCAGGCGGCGCACGGCAGCGCGGCACGCATCCACAATTTCCGCCCGCCCGCCATAGTTTAGAGCCACCGCCAAAATCATTCCGGTGTTTTTTGCGGTCCGCTCGGTCGCCTTCTCAATTTCACTACGAACGTTTTTGGCCAGGGCGCCGGTGCGCCCGATGGTTTGAAAGCGAATGTTCTGCCGGTCTATTTCATCGAGCTCGATTCGAAGATACCTGCGGAGCATGCGCATTAGCGCGTCAATTTCGTAACGGGGACGTTTCCAGTTCTCGGTCGAAAAGGCATACAGCGTAAGCGCGCCGAGTCCTAATCGTGCGCCGGTATCAACGGCTGCCCGCACAGCTTCCACACCCGCTCGATGGCCTGCAATGCGAGGTTGGGCTCTTTGTGCGGCCCAGCGTCCGTTGCCGTCCATTATGATTGCCACGTGCCGGGGTAGGCGGTCCCAGGCAATTGATCCCAGCAACCTCTCTTCGAGCGTCCCCGCTTTTACCAATCCTGCGAAATCAGAAAGCATATCAATATGGCTCGCTAACAGCTCTTCTCACGGTCGTTGTTGACGATCGAAACGTTTACATTCTTGCCACAAGAGTTCGTTGTGTCAACGAAGCAATGGATCCCCAACGGTGACTCTGATTCGAGATAGGTCAACGATCCACTAAATCACACTAAGTAACACCAATTTTTTTCTTCGTGAAATTTCGTGTGAGTTCGTGGATCGTCTTGCCAACTAACGACAGAAAGGCGCTGGAACCATTCTAGACCATCGATTCCGGGAACGCCGCGGAGGGCGAGGCATTAGTCATATCGCACTGACAAGAGCGTCAAGCCACACGCCGGCGCGGTGGCTGCGGCCAGGGAACGGTCGCCTTCGTTTATCGCCCGCTCGACCAACCCAAGATCAATCTCTCCCCGACCGACCGCCATTAGTGTGCCCGCTATCGATCGCACCATGTATCGAAGGAAACCATCCGAGCTGACTGTTATCTCAATGATCTGAGATCCGGCGCGTTCATCCAAGTGCCGACTCACGGTGAGGTCGGTAATCGTTCGGCTCTTCGTCTCGGTATCAGATTGCGCCGAAGAAAAGCCGGTCCAATCATGCAAACCCAAAAACAGTTTGGCACTTTGACTCATGCTTTCAAGATTGAGGGCGCGTGCTTCGTGGTGAGCATAACGAAGCCAGAAGGGGGAGATCACAGGGCCGTTTACTACGCGGTAGAGATAGGTTTTTCCAAGTGCTGAGTATCTGGCGTGGAAATCATCGGCGACAACTTGCACGTCCATCACCCGCAGGTCCTTGGCAACGTTTCCATTTATGGCTGCGCGAAGCTTCTCGGGCGTTATCTCTTTTTGCAGGTTAACGTTCGCTACCTGTCCTTCAGCGTGCACGCCGGCGTCCGTCCTGCCTGATCCATGGACCACAACGTCGTTGCCCTCAATTAGGGATAGCGCGCGGGTTAATTCACCTTGAACAGTCCGAAGTTGGTCCTGAATCTGCCACCCGTGAAAGTCTGTGCCGTCGTATTGGATGATGAGCTTGAAGTTCATTCGTTCTAATTAGCCGCCAAGACGCCAAGATCGCCAAGGGAGATGGCAAGACCAGGAAGAACCTGATGGGCTACCGAATCATTGGCCTCAATCGACTATACAGGCCCTTTTTTATCCTTTTTTCTGCCTGTAATTCTTGGCGTTCCTGGCGACTTGGCGGCTAACTATTTCTCACTGTCTCCTACTGTTTTGCGGCTGCCCGGCTTGATTGGTGTCTCGCCGCGCTTGCAGGCCTCGCAGATAGATGGGTCGACTGAAGGCACATCGAGAGCGGCTAAAGACACGCGCGGCACGCCTACCTCAGCTTTGCCCGCCGATCGATCGATAATCGATGCTGCCGCTAACACATTCGCGCCGCTTGACTGCAGCGCTTCGACAGCTTCGCGTGTCGAACCTCCTGTTGTCACAACGTCTTCCACTACCAGAACTCTTTCGCCTGGCATAACGGAGAAACCGCGTCGCAAAGTCATCTTGCCATGCTCACGCTCAGTCCAAATAAAGCGCGCGCCTATCGCGCGCGCCACTTCGTGGCCAATTATCAACCCGCCGATCGCAGGAGAAGCGACGGTCTGAATGTTTTCATCCACGAAGTGTTCGGCCAGGCGTCGGCCCAGCTCTTCAGCATCACGCGGATGCTGGAGCACCAGCGCACACTGTAAATAGAGTGCGCTATGCAACCCGCTGCTTAGAACGAAGTGCCCTTCGAGCAACGCTCCGGTCTCTTTGAATTTTCTGATTACTTCGTTACCTTCCACTCTTCAACACCATACTAATCAAGGCCGCCCGTGTTACAATCGCTGACCGATGCCGCCGTATTCGAATCTCGTCTCTGATTCAACACTTGTCCAGGAAACAATCGATCTGCTGCGCGTTCGTGGCGGCCGCGCCAATGCTTCACAAATTGTCGACGTCGTTTTCAAAGTATCTCACATTGACGAGGAGTTGGCTGGCCTGCTTGTTGGTGATCTGGTCAAGGACGATCGGCGATTTAAGATCATTGACGGTAGCACTGTCGAACTACAGGCGCATGACTGTGAATCACGTTTGTTGGATGAGCTGGAGTTCGTGGTTGTCGACATTGAAGCGACCGGCGCGAAGATGCCGCCCAACCGAATCATGGAACTGGGAGCGTATCGGATTCGTGGGCGAAAGATCGTTGATAGTTTTCTCACGCTCGTAAATCCGGAGATTTCAATTCCCCGCTTCGTCATTGCACTAACCGGCATCACCAATGAGATGGTAAAGCAGGCGCCGCTATTCGCCGAAGTTGCTCCCCGCTGGCTGGAATTTGTCCAGGATGCGGTACTGATAGCTCACAATGCGCCCTTCGATACCAGCTTCCTGAACCACGAAATCTCGCGCGTTTACCCGGGAAACCGAATGATGAACCCTCACCTCTGCACGGTTCTGCTTTCTCGCCGCACCGTGCCCGGCTTGACCAATTACCGTCTGGATACAGTGGCGGACCACTTCTCAATCCCCATCTTCGATCGCCATCGCGCCGGCAGCGATGCACTGGCAACTGCCAAAGTCTTTATAAAGATTTTGGACCGCCTTGATGATCTCGGCGTCAGAGATCTGGCCGCGGCGCGGAGCTTCCAATTGTCTCCCGTCAAAGAGGTGGATTCGACTTCCGAGCCACAATTCCTACCGTTAGTTTCCGGGTTCTAGACTCTCTTCTCCCGTTCGTGCTCTTCGCTTCAGGAGGTTTCGGGTCACAAAGAACGCGGTAATTGCGATCGCCAGTCCCAGCCCAATCCAGGGATAATACCTGGCCAGAACTTCTTTCGCTTGCGCTCCATATCTAATAGCCAGATAGCCTTCCAACAAAAATCGAAACGCTCGGCCAGCAAAAATTGCAATGGTGAAGCGAATAACATTGAATCGAAATACACCCGCACTGATCACAAATAACTTGAAGGGAAACGGCGGCGGCATAAGGGACGCAACCAGTACCGATAGCACATCGTAACGGTCGATTAGCTCCTTCACTCTTTTTTGCTTCGCCGGGGAAAATTTCCTCAACGCGCGGGCGCCAGTGCGGCGCGAAATGTAGTACAGAATCACGCAGCCGACCGTGGAACCGGCGGTGGCCAGCAAGGCATACGCGACCATCATTCGCGGATGAGCCGTGGTGAGAATGATCATGAGCGCGTCCGTACTGCTGGGCAGAGGGACGAAGGTGGAATCGAGCAGAGCTACGGCAAACAGTCCGAAGGGCCCGAGAGCTATAAAATAATCAGAGAGCCGGGCCAACCCATTCGTAATTTTCGAAGCAAGTATCGTCAAATATTAGTCCTTCCACTAAACCGGGTTTTCTTCAGTCTCTCACTAGCACTCGGTCGACGCAAAAGGCAGTTTGCTTTACAAATCCTTTGGGGTCGACCTTAGCCGAGTCACTATTGCATAGGCCAGAAATACCACCACTGCTGCCGCTGCCACAACAATGAGTATGGTGAGACCCCTGTCTTTTAAAAAAACCAGCACTCGCCTGCCATAAAACACCGCCAGAATGCCTTCGACATAGTAGCGAAACGATCGCGCGATCATCACCGTGAGTAAAAACTTCCAGCGTGGATACTCCAGGGTGCCGGCTGTCGCGACAAAGATCTTGAAGGGCAATGGCGGCGGCAGGATGGCCGGGACGGCAATAGCCAGAATGCCAAAGCGTGCATAGGCGCGCTCGACCGATTCGATACGTTCTGGTTTGAAGCGTTTGCGTAGTAGCGCCTGACCACCTCGCCGCATAATCGAATAGAGCAACCAGCATCCCAGGACCGACCCGGCGGCGGCAAAGAGCGGAAAGTAGAACACTGCGCCCGGATACTTGTAGCACCGGCCAACCACCAGATAGTCATTAATCTCCGGCAGCGACAACAGCGATGAATCAAGCGCTCCAATAACCAACATTGCCGGCGCGGCATAGTAGATCGGGAGACTGATTATGTTCTGCTCGAGCCAGGCGGCAACCGAGTTAAACCAACCGTACATAAGGATAGTGATGAGTCATGAGTGATGAGTGATGGGTAGAAGCAAAGCTCTGGCTCGTCACACAATCATCGTCGTCAATCAGAATACACATCGTTGAGAAGTCACAGCAACGGCCTGAGTCACGTGACAGCGTAACTCATCACTCATTACTCATAACTCATCACTGTTTTATTTGGCAGGTGCGAATATGGAGGGGGTGTCATAGGTCACTCCGACCGTGACACCGGAATTGTGGGTAAAGCGTGTCAGCCCTTTGATCCCTGCGAAATCAAATCGCAGGCCTGAGGCGCGAATTTGCATGCCCAGACGCGCTTCGGATTGCGATTCCGTGCCGAGCGGGCCATCGCCCGGCCGCGTATTCGCCCGCCCGTTTACTTCACCGGCAATACTGAACTGTCTATTCAGGCGCAAGATTCCCGCCGCTCCGTAAGTAATTACGTCGTTTTGAGTAAACAACTTGGTGGGTGCGCTCAGGATTGCAATTCCCAGGTTACCGAAGGTGTTAAACCTGCCGGCAGAGCCAAACTTTTTGCCGACCAGGATTGATCCATAAGCATTAGTCTGGTTGAGTCCGATACCGCGTCCTTGATTCGAGTTTGGAAGTTGCACGCCAAAACGAAATCCCAACGCCGGCCCACGCCTGGTTTCGGCCCGGAGTTTGAACTTGGTCCAGAGAATGTAATCGCCCGAGTCATTCGTCGAATTGGCGCCCGGTGCCAGCGATAGAGGGACAGCGGTAGCGCTGCGCGTGTTAATACTAAGGAAGTTTTGCGCCACTCCTTCAATCTGAAACTCCACGTTAGGCGCAAAACCTATGTTGACCCCGATCACGCCTACTCGCGTGAGATCGCCGGTCAAACCTGTGGCGGGAAACTTTGCGCCTTGCAAGAAATCTATTCCCGCTTCAATGCGGATCGAGCCCGGCGGAATGATGTCCACGTCCTCGGTCAACAGCGGCCGCTGCTGCGCGCCGGCGATTGAAATAGCACCAGCTAAACACGTCAGCATCAACAGGGCTCGCGCCATCATTTTCATACTTCGCTTCATTGGCGATGATTGTAACGACACAACCCCGGAGGGTCAACGAAGATTCGCTATGCTACTATCTCGCCAAAATTCCATTACAGAGGTTCGCCCATGAGATGCCGATTCACTGCTCGCCTGACGATCCTGTTTCTTGTTTATCCTGCTCTTGCGATCCTGCCACTTGGGCAATTGCAGGCATCCGGGCGGACGCCAGCATCCGCCACTGCTCAGTCGCGCTCACTTGAGGTTGCGGGACTGCGTGATCGAGTAACTGTAAGACGCGATGAACGAGGCATTCCCTACATTGAGGCGAAGAATGATGAAGATTTGTACTTCGCGCAGGGGTATATCACAGCCAGCGATCGCCTCTGGCAAATGGATCTATTCCGGCGCACCGAGCGGGGTGAACTGGCGGAGATTCTGACTGCGGGACCAAACAACATCGCCCTGCAGCAGGACAGGCAACATCGCACCCTGGGTTTCGCTCAGGTAGCCGAGGCCGAGGTGGCCCAGGCTTCGCCTCAAACGCGAGCGCTACTGGAAGCATATGCGCGGGGCGTTAACGCCTACATAGCCTCGCTTGATGCCAAAGCTCTGCCGCCGGAATTTCAAATACTTCAATACAGACCCAGGCCATGGACGCCGGCAGATTCATTGATCGTGGTGAAACTGTTCTTTGAGGCGCTCTCATCTACCTGGCGTCTCGACACGATGCGTGAGGCGCTGGCGGGCCTGCCTCCGGAAAAGCGTGCGGCGCTTATGCCCGAGATTTCGCCGTTCGATGTTCTCGTTGTTGGCAAGGATACTAAAAAACAGATGTCGGCCATCGCACAGCCGGCCGGGCCGGTTACTACTTTCACGAAAGACGCCCTACTCCGGTTGGCCAGAGACGGAGAGATGGCGGACCATGCACTCGCCCGCGTGGGCCTGTATGCAGAAGCACTGGCAGCAAGCAACAATTGGGTGGTGAGCGGCAAACATGCGGTTACCGGTAAGCCGCTGCTCGCCAATGATCCACATCTCTCGCCGGCGGCGCCCTCGATCTGGCACATGGTCCACCTAACTGCTCCCGGTGTCCGCGTAGCAGGAGTAACTGCGGCCGGCTTGCCCGGCGTGATTATCGGACATAACGACCGAATATCATGGGGCTTCACCAATGTTGGTCCAGACGTGCAGGACGTTTATATCGAGAAGTTTGATCCGGATAACCCGCGTCGTTATCTGACGCCATCCGGTTGGCGCGACGCGGAAATACGCCATGAAGAGATTAAGGTTCGTAAAGGCTTTATGGACTCAGCAACTGAAACGATAACTCTGGACGTTACAGTCACCCGGCACGGTCCAATTGTCTTTGAAAACGCCGGCAAGCGTTATGCCCTGAGGTGGACCGCGCTCGATCCAAAACTAAGCAATGCCGCAGCCACGCATTCGATGAATCGCGCTCGCAACTGGAAAGAGTTTTCTACCGCGCTTGGTTTGTTCACGGCGCCGACTCAAAACATCGTCTATGCGGATGTGGATGGACACATCGGTTATCACGCGGCCGGAATTGTTCCCATCAGGAAATCCGGCGACGGCAGTCTGCCCTACGATGGCTCGACCGATGCGGGGGAATGGACCAGTTACATTCCCATAGATAAGCTGCCGACGCTATTCGATCCGCCGTCAGGCGTCATCGTTACGGCCAACCAAAGAATTGTGGGTACTGACTACCCTTACTTCCTCACGCATTCGTGGGCCCAGCCTTATCGCGCCAGACGAATCCTGGATCTCTTGAATGAAAAGCCGAAACTCACCACAGATGACTTCCGGAAGATCCAGGGAGATGTCTATTCCTTCATCGGCGTCTTATTTGCGCGTCAAAACGTGAAGCTACTGCGCGCCCACTTGACGCCTACGGACGTGAAGCTTGCAGAAACGGTCGACGCGTTTGAAAAATGGGATGGGCAGATTAATGCCGACTCGCGCGTCGCCCCGTTGATTATCCAGATGCGCATCGCGTTTCGCACCAGAATACTGAACGCCGCTTTGCCCGCGGAACTGACCAGAATCTATGCCTGGAGCAACTTTGAAGCGACTCTCGATCGCTTGATGACCGAACAACCAAAGGAATGGTTGCCGAAAGAATTCAGCAGTTATGCGGAACTAATGCGCGCCTGTTATGAGGATGCGCGCCAGGCGCTGACCAAAAGCCTTGGTGAAGACGAGTCGAAATGGAAATGGGGTGAGATGGTCAAGGTCAGGTTTCAACATCCGCTATCGGTGGCGCCTCTGGTCGGCTTGCAATTCACTATTCCACCATTCCCACAAAACGGTACCGGCGGATTAGCGGCCACGGTGAATGTGGGCGGTCCTGTGTCGATGAGATTAATTGCTGATCCGAGTGATTGGGACAAAACTCAACACGGAATCGCGCTGGGTGAATCAGGCATTCCTTCAAACCCTCACTGGAAGGACCAACTCGATGACTGGCGCGGCGTCACCCCACGAGTATTTCCATTTAGCGAGGCGGCGATCGCGAAGGCCACAAAGGAAACGTTGACCCTGGAACCAAAGAAATAGAAGGCCAGCCTGACTCTTTCGATGCTACGGATAGGTCCTATATGACCTATAGGACCTATCGCCTCCAACTAACTTCTGGCAATTTGCGGAGCCACATAGCGGACAAACTTGAGCTCCGCCAGCTTCTTCAGATTCTCGATCGGCAACCTTCCAATCACCAGCTTGCTCGTCCTGGGATCGAGAATAACCTCGAATCCAAGTTGCTTGAGCTCTGCCAGGGCTTCGGGCGATTTGTCCGTCAGCCAAACTTGCAAATCTGCTTTGCCGTCGCGGACAAACTTTGCTTCATCAGTCGGAGCCGTTCCCTTGGCCTGTAGCCGATCAACAACCGCAACCAGCGATGGATGAAGTTTTGAGAGTATCAGCTGGCGTTTCTGGTCCTCCGGCGACAGATTCACTTGGAGAGCCTCGCCATCGGCCTCGGCAACCCTGACGCTCCGCATCGATTTATTGTTCCCTCCACCAATGCCCCCTCCGCGACCCGTTGCTATTCCGCCGCCTCCCCCACCTGGGCCAGCACCACCACCCGTTTTACTTGGTTTGGGCATTGGTGTCGCGCTGGGGATCACTGGGTATGTTTGCGCGGTCTGTATTGGCATTCGACCCGCACTGTAAGCAGCAATTCTTCGCAAGGTTCCCGACGGAGGTTCCTCCTTGCCAAATGTCGTCGCCCGGTTCACACCTTCAGGCACTTCAACCGGCACATCAATACGTCTGGGCTGACCGCCGTCAGTAACAATCATTTCTTCGACGGCGACAAACGAGGTGAACTGCGTCATCAATCGGAATTCCAATCCGAGACCGGTGATTGTTTCTTTCAATTCAGGCCGCATTGCTCCCTGTTGCATGCCCTGGTAGTCCTGGCCCATCAGATTATCAATACGCGACCTGGCCCACAGGGGCGCCAGTACGTCATGTTGGGCCATTGACTCGGGAAAATCGACTGCTATCTCTCGCACAAACTCACGGCCGGACATTTTGCCCTTCAAGCGGATAATCCCGCGGCCGGCCGACGTGTACCGCCCTGTAAGGACCACCGGCTTAGCGCTAAAGAGATCGGGAACACGCAGCGGGTAAACATCCGCCACCGGCAAACCGTTCCAATCTACCGAAATGTCCGTCAACAACGGATTGCGAACCCGCTCGTGGAACCGGCGCGCCGCCGCGGAACCGTCATCATTAAGAGCAACAAACTCCACTTCACCACGGCCGTTTTCAGCCATCTTCTCGAGCAGGAAACGGTTTACTGAACCGCCGATTCCAAACGCGAATACCCGAGCGTTGGGATGCTTCTGCACTTCGGAGATGATTTCCATGTCGTTTCCCACATAACCATCAGTCATAAAACAGACGATGCGGACGTGGCCCTGCGAGTCGGAAGGATCAAGCGAAGCCTTGATGGCTTTCATCATTTCGGTTCCGCCTCCACCTGAGCGGGTCTCAAGAAATGCTTGTGCTTTCTTCAGGTTCTCCGCCGTTGCCGGGACCGGCTCCGGGAAAAGTATGTTGGTGTCGCCGGCAAATGTGATCAGATTGAAGGTATCGGCTGGATAGAGGCTGTCCAGCGCCAGCTTCATCGTCTCTTTAGCCTTCTCAATCGGAAAACCATTCATGGAACCAGAAGTGTCGAGCACGAAAACAAGTTCTTTTGGCGCCACGTCCTCGACCGTGACTCGCTCCGGTGGTTGCAGAATAAGTGTGAAAAATCCGCCTCTTTGGGAACGATGCGTTAACAGCGCATCAGTAATACTTTTTCCGGCAACGTCAAACTTGAGCACGAAGTCCTTGTTGGGAATCACGGGGCCGTTCTTGAGTCGCACGTGAGCGCGTCCCGGGCCGTCACGCTCGGTGTCAACGTCGTGGGATTTTGAGTTGAGACTGTCAATTGGAACACCGGCGTCCAGAGTGATGTCCAGCGAGATATCGTGACCGACGCGCATCCCTTCCGGTACGGGCTGTGGTGTGATCCGAGACGCATCGGGAACTTTATCCGTGTCAGGCGAAAACCCGTTGCCGGTGGAAACGCCCGCGGCTAAACCGGGGTTATAACGTGGCCCGACGACCATGGGAAAAACGAATTCGTATGAACCGTCTTCGTACTTCAAGGTTTCGACATAACTGATCGTGATTTTGACCTGTTCGCCCGGCATGATGTTGGCGACCGACTGCGTGAAGATGTTTGGCCGTTCCTGATTGAGCAAACTCGCAACTTGCCCACCACTCTTGGCTGCTTCGTAAACAGCTTCAGCCTCTTCGCGTCTTAGAATCTTTCCGCGGACCGTGCGATCGCCAACAAGCATTGTCATGTCATCGACCGCCGCGTTCTGAGGAAGCGGAAACGTGTAAACTGCTTCAATTTTTTCTTTGAAGGGGTTCTGAAACTCTTGAGTGACCACTACCCGGGAAAGGAAACCGCTGATTTCTGCTTTAACGGTGGTTTGCTTGAGCGGGCATTTGGCTCTGGGCTTTCCGGTGGCATCAATGATCTGAAGCGTGCCCTGCGTTTCAGATTCCTGAGCGTTGACGGTTGTTTGGGAACCTCGCAGCATCAATAGTGGCAAGATTGCGCCAAGTGAGATTCCCAGGACGGTAAGCAATTTGAAAAAGATCTGTCGATGCATAGTCTCCTCCTAAACACACTTCCAGAGAGCGCGTGGCGAAAGGATCACGACACGAAGGTCGAAAGGTTCCCGAGTTTTGACTACCTGACTACACCTCTGTTCCCCATTTGCCCTGGGGATAGAACGTGGAAAGAGGGAGGGCTTGCGTAACTGATCAATTGATGCGAAGAACTGGATTTACGATGGCTGCCGATTGATTTGGATTCCTCCTAATATGTATTACCTGAAACCCTCCATTAGTTACGGAAGAAATGTCTTGTTCAGGAAACTTTGCAGCAGGAAAATGATTCGGAGAACGCCTATTACTTTGAGTGCGTTACATGGCTGTCGGTTTCCCTAACAGAACGGGAGCATTGCGACCGGTTCTGATATGGGGCAAGGTGCTTATGGCTGAACAAGAGCAGTGGCGAGTTTTTTGCGCGATCGACTTTCCTCAGGTTATCCGTGAGGAGGTGATGGCCCACAGCCTGCGCCTTCGGCGGGCAGTACCAGACTCCCAGGCAAGCTGGAGCCGGCTTGACAATATCCATCTCACAATCAAATTCCTTGGAGAAACTCCTCAATCGCGGGTCGAATTGCTATCGCGCGCTGCCGCTAATGCTACCGAGGGTCATGGGTCTTTCCCGATCAGGGTTGGAGGATCCGGAGTATTTCCAACGCGGGGGGATCCGAAGGTTTTGTGGATCGGAATAGAAGACTTGAAGGGAAAACTTGGCGAGTTGTACACGCGTCTCGAAGACGAGTGTGCGAAGGCGGGTTTCAAAAAGGACGCGCGGCCATTTCACCCCCACCTGACTGTTGCTCGTCTCCGCAAGCCTCGACATGCAAGAACACTCGCTTCCGCACACAAAGGAATGGAATTCGAACCTGTAGAAATCACAGTCTCAGAATTGTTAGTAATCAGAAGTAAATTGAGTAGCGAAGGATCCAGGTATACGGTGATCTCGCGTCATCGTCTGGACTTGCCTGGTGAAACTAAGAAGCCTTAACCCGGGGGTTAGAAGAAAGACTACAGGTGTATAGAGTACAGGCTTTAGCTTGCGTGTTTGCTCAGGAGCAGCCTAAAGGCTGGACTCTATACACCTGTTAGTCACGGCAATCCTACTTTAAGGTTACCGCGGCAGCTCGCGCGGCCTGGGAGACGGAGGCGGATCTTCTCCGCTCTTTTCGCCCGTCTGCGACAGTACTTCCTTGATTGCTCCAACACTCGAAAGCATCGCCGAAGTTTCGATGGGCATGAAAATCACCTTCGAGTTGTTGGTGCGGGTCATGTCACGAAGGCTGTCAATATAACGAGTCGTGATTAAGTACTGCCCGGGGTCGCCACCGGGGATTGCCTGGGCAACGCGCGCGATAGCTTCAGACTCCGCTTCGGCATGTCGCAAACGCGCTTGAGCCGCACCTTCTGCCTGAAGAATTGCCGATTGCTTTTCACCCTCGGCACGCGTCACTGCTGCCTGTTTTTCGCCCTCCGCCCGCGTGATTGCCGCCTGCCTGTCGCCCTCAGCTTGCAACACCAGCGCGCGCCGGTTGCGTTCAGCCGTCATCTGTTTTTCCATGGTGATACGCACGTCCTCAGGCGGATTAATATTCTTGACGTCAACCCGTGTCACCTTCACGCCCCATTTGTCCGTGGCCTCATCCAGGATGATCCGCAACTTGGAATTTATTTGATCGCGCTGCGATAAGGTGTGGTCAAGATCCATATCACCCATCACCGCGCGCATTCCCGTTATCGTTAACTGGACAATGCCGCCGACGAGATCGTTCATCTCGTAGACAGCCTTAACCGGATCTGTAATTTGCCAGTAAACAACCGAATCCACGTGAATGGTCACGTTGTCGCGCGTGATAACCGGCTGCGGTGGCAGGTCAATATATTGCTCGCGCAGGTCAATCGAGGTCAGGCCGGGACGCGTGTTGGTCCAATAGACCGCCCTGGGCCGGTCGAGAAATGGAATCAAGATGTTTAGTCCGCCGCTGGCAATTTTGTCGAAACGGCCAAGTCGCTCGACCAGCATCACCGTGGCCTGAGGAACGATCCTGATCGTCTTTACGGCAATTACTAACAGAACAATTCCAATGAACCCGAAGAACATGAATGTCAGAATACCTGCAAGGGGATCCATAATTTCCTCCTCGGCAATTCCGCCGGTAGGTTTAGGTGAACCAGAACTTTGGCGTGAAACTATATCGGATCGGACTCCTTTTTTACACCCTAACATCAAGGAGAACTAATCTACGCGAACCACCGCACCTGCAGGGTGCGCAACAGGAAGACGCCTTTGAGTCTGTTCGAAAAAATAGTCATTGTTTCTGACAAGTTGCTGACCATAGCAGCCAACTCCTGTTCGAATCTACATATGCCTTACATCGCGCGGAGCGATCTCATTAACACCGTGGCTTCAGCCCGGTGATCAAGATCCGCCGAAATTGATCCGGAACCGTTTCTAACGGTTTCCTCTGATCGCTCACGAACAAAACCGTTAAAACGGTTCCCGCTCCTATATGGCCTCTGTTCACCGGGCTAAAGCCACGGTGTTAATGAGATCGCTCCGCGGTGCCACTAGGGTTGAGTCTTTCAGGAAGGATGAACCGACAACCTTTCTTCTATAATTTCCGCCGCGGCGAGAACAGTTTCTTCTTCAAATGGCCGCCCGACAATCTGCACTCCGATCGGCAACCCTGACCTCGTTCTACTCACTGGAATCGTCACCGCAGGCAGATCGAAAACGTTGAACGTCTGCGAGTAACTAAAGGCGCGAAAACTGTTAACTGTACGATCGCCAATTGTCACCTTGTGCTCGTCGTGCCGCAAAGCAGGCGTCGCTCCCACGGGAGCAACAATCAGGGGTATATCTTCCATCCAGTGAAGCAGCGACGCGCGTAAACGATCCCGCTCCAGCCACGACCTAATGTAATCGTCAAGAGTGGGCGGCGGTTGATCGTCAGCGGTAGCTAGTCGCCAACGGACAAACTCCCCGGCCTTCTCTTCCTGGCCGCCGTAGACGTTACGAAGTTGCACCACGGAAGCTCTCGAAAAAAGCTTGAGCCACAGCTCATGGCCGCGTTCAATTCCAGGGGGCCGGACTTTTTCTGTGATTAGTCCGGCAGCAGCCAAAACCGCCGCCGCCGTCGCAACCGCCTGCTGCGTTTCGTCACTGACAGGAGAAATTCCGTCGTCAACGTACCAGGCAACCCGCCAGCCCTTTATCAACACGCGGCGCTTCTCGAACGGCTGGGCCGAAGTGCTGGAAGTCTCGATTCCCGCCAGCACGTTGAATAACAGGCGAAGGTCGTCCGCTCGGCGCGCCATTGGACCAACCACCGCGCCCAGCGAATATGGACCGAAGCTGGGGGGAAACTGACCGTCTGCAGGTATTTGTCCGACAGTTGGTTTCAAACCGGCGATACCACAAAAATGAGAAGGAATTCGAATTGAGCCGGCAAGGTCGCTGCCTATTCCGCCCGGCGACAGATGCGCAGCAATCGCAGCCGCTTCACCTCCACTCGACCCGCCCGGAGTCAGTGACGGGTCATAAGGGTTATTGGTCCGCCCGAAGACAGGATTGTCGGCGGTGTAGTCCATCGCCATCTCGGCCACGTTGGTTTTTCCCAGGATGATCGCACCAGCGGCTTTGAGTCGTGCTACCGCTCCGGCATCACGTTCCGGCACAAAGTCGGAGCGCAACGCACAACCGCTGGTTGTTAGCAGTCCTGCAGTCTCGATAGTGTCTTTGATTGTCAGAGGCACACCATGAAGCGGACCAAGCGCATCACCGCGGACAACCGCTGCTTCAGCTTCTCGCGCCTTGTCCATGGCGTCGGCAGCAATCGTTACGACTGCGTTCAGACCCGGATTGAGGTCATCAATATGGCTCAAGTATGCTTCGACAACCTCAACGGGCGAAAGGACTCGGCTTCTTATCTGATCCGCAAGCTGCCAAACCGAATGCGCAATGATTTCATTCATCAGTCGGTTTCTGGGTCGTTTAGTAAGTTGGTAAAACGGGGAATGAAGTCACTCCCCCTGTCGTGATTTATTGAATCGGTTACATATCTTCTCAATTTCGATACTAACCGAGTTAAGAGCGTTTTGCTTTTCCGCAAGTTCTCCATATAATTTCCTTGCTCTGAAAAATATCGATAAACAACCTGCCGGAGTTTGGATCATTGGCTTCCAGGCTAAAGCGTAACGGCGGAGGAGTGCCCACTTGGCGATTAGCCTGAGCAGGACTTTTGTCCTGCGCAAACTTCATCAGTTATCCGGCATTATGCCGCTCGGCTTCTTTCTGCTGGAACATTTCTACACCAACTCCAAGGCTCTCGGCGGACCTGCCGATTTCAATAATGCCGTCAAAGACCTGCAGTCAATTCCTTATATCCTATTCGTCGAGATTGGCGGAATCTTTATACCGCTCATCTATCACGCCGTCTACGGGCTGGTGATCACGGTTGAGGCGCGGCCAAACAATCTGGCATATCCGTATCCCCGAAATTGGTTTTATCTGATCCAGAGGATCACCGGAGTAATCCTTTTCTTCTTCATCGCGTTTCACGTGCTCAATTTCCGTTTTGGATTGATCCCCGGACTCAACACCGTTTCGGTAGCGCACCGGCCCGACCTCGCTTTCGATATTGTTTCGCGAGAGTTTCGCATGGTGCCGATATTCATTATCTACGTGATAGGTATTACGGCCACGGTCTGGCATCTGGCTAATGGTATCTGGTTGTTTATGGTTGATTGGGGAATCACGATAGGTGAACGGGCGCAGCGACTGACTGGCTACGCTTGCATCGGCTTTGGGGTTGTCCTGTTGCTGGTGGGCATCAATGCCGCGGTTGGTTTCATACGCCCGGGAGGGCTCCTGGGAGGGATCTTCTAAGCGATGGCGAAGGACGTCAAGATCGCAATTGTAGGCGGAGGACTGGCGGGTCTGGCGGCGGCGATGCGAATTGCTGAGGCGGGTCACGCAGTCGATCTCTTTTCGGTAGTCCCGGTTAAGCGTTCACACTCGGTCTGCGCCCAGGGTGGCATTAACGGCGCGGTCAATACGAAAGGTGAAGGTGATTCCACCTGGGAACACTTTGACGACACGGTCTACGGTGGCGACTTTCTCGCCAACCAACCGCCCGCAAAAGCCATGTGCGAGATGGCGCCCTCGATCATCTTTCTATTCGATCGTATGGGTGTTCCCTTCTCTCGCACGAAAGAGGGCTTGCTTGATTTCCGTCGCTTCGGCGGAACCAAACATCACCGCACTGCATTCGCCGGCGCCTCAACCGGTCAACAATTACTCTACGCCCTTGACGAACAGGTGCGCCGCTATGAAGCGGCAGGGAAAGTTAGAAAGTTTGAGCATTGGGAAATGGTTTCGCTGGTGCTTGATGAGGCCCAGGTCTGTCGCGGCCTGATCGCGATGAATCTGCAGACGCTGGAACTAAAGGCTTTTCCCGCCGACGCAGTCATCGTCGCCACCGGTGGCCCGGGTCTGGTTTTTGGCAAGTCGACTAACTCCATGGTCTGCACCGGCAGCGCAGTTGCCGCCTGTTACCAGCAGGGCGCGAAGTATGCGAATGGCGAATTCATTCAAGTGCACCCCACTTCTATTCCCGGCGAAGACAAGCTGCGTTTGATGTCGGAGTCAGCGCGTGGAGAAGGTGGACGCGTCTGGGTGCCGCGAAATCCGGCCGACACTCGATCGCCATCATCTATCCCAGAAAATGAGAGATGGTATTTCCTTGAAGAGAAATATCCGGCCTACGGCAACCTGGTTCCGCGTGACATCGCCACTCGAGAGATCTTCCAGGTCTGCATTGAGGGCAAGGGCGTGGGGGGCGAGAATCAGGTCTATCTGGATCTGACTCATATTCCGGCCGAGACACTGGATCGAAAGTTGGGCGCGATTCTCGAAATCTACGAGATGTTCGTAGGCGACGATCCGCGTCATGTGCCGATGCGTATCTTCCCCGGCGTGCATTATTCAATGGGCGGGCTCTGGGTTGATTACGATCAGCGCACAAATATTCCTGGTTTACTGGCGGCCGGCGAATGTGACTACTCAATCCACGGCGCGAATCGACTGGGCGCAAACTCGCTGGTCAGTTGTGTCTACGGCGGCTTTGTGGCGGCGCCCAGGGCCATTGAATTTGCGACCAACATCGCGCACAACGGCTCCGACGGCTCCCGTATTTACGATCAGGAGTTAAAGAAGCAACAAGAGATAAACGATACTCTGATCAAGCAGAGCGGCACTGAAAATCAGTATGTGCTCCACCAGGAGATGGGCAAGTGGATGACTGATAACGTTACTGTGGTTCGTTATAACGATAAGTTGAAAGAGACGGATAACAAGCTGCTGGAGCTGATGGATCGTTACAAACGCATCTCGATCAACGACTCGAATCTCTGGGCCACGATGGCGCTGCCCCATGCCCGCCACCTGGATAACATGCTTGAATTGGCGCGCGTGATTACGCTCGGCGCGTTGAATCGCAACGAGTCGCGCGGTGCGCATTACAAACCTGATTTTCCGGAACGGGATGATGACAACTTCTTGAAGACAACGATCGCGGAGTATTCGGGTGAAGGTCCGGTGATCTCATATGAGGCAGTGGATGTTTCGTTGATACCACCAAGAAAGCGCGACTACAGCAAGGCGAAAAAGGAAACTGCAAAAGCGTGAGCCGCCACATAGGTAAAGAGAATGATTCAAGAACAGGAGTCTCAGAGAGATTTTCCGTCTAGCGTTATTTCTCTTTGCCTCTGTGCTTCACTAAAAAGTAGCTTAAAGATGTCAGCACAACCACACACAACAAAGGCCACCCGGGTTCATCCGAAGACTGTCGAGATTCATATCAAGCGGCGCGCGAATCCCGACTCTCCGCAATATTGGGAACGGTTTGAGCTACCTTACCGGCCCAATCTCAACATCATTTCCTGCCTGATGGATATTCAGAAAAATCCGGTAACGATGGAAGGCACTAAGACGACGCCTCCCGTCTGGCAGGCGAACTGCCTCGAACAGGTGTGCGGCATCTGCACTATGATCATTAACGGACGCGCGCGGCAATCCTGTTCTGCGCTGGTTGACTCACTCGAACAGCCAATCAAGCTCGAGCCAATGGAGAAGTTTCCAAACATTCGCGACCTGGTAGTCGATCGTTCGCAAATGTTTAATCACCTCAAGCGCGTTCATGCCTGGATTGATCTTGACGGCACCCACGATCTTGGTCCGGGATCTCGCATGGACCAGGAGCTGGTACAGGAACGCTATGCCTACTCACGCTGTATGACCTGCGGCTGTTGCCTGGAAGCTTGTCCCCAGTATGACGGGGACAACTATATTGGCCCACAGGCAATTGCGCAGGTGCGTCTCTTCAACATGCATCCTACCGGCGAGATGTCGCGTGATGAGCGATTGGAAGGAATCATGGGCGAGGATGGCATTACCAACTGTGGCAACGCTCAGAATTGCATTAAGGCTTGTCCAATGGGCATTCCCCTCACCCGGGCCATCTACGAAGAAAATCGCGAAACCATCGTTCACGGCTTGTTTGGCTGGTTGAAAAGTTAAACCTGCGGTCAATTTCTTAGCCGCTAAATCCCTCAAAGCTCTATTACGTCCAGCACCGCTGGGCCATTCTTGTCAGCGGGATGCGCTCCGCAGCCGTCTGTTCGGCCGAAGGTGGCAAACTGTATCTTGAATTGCCCCGGTCTTTGACTTAGCATGACCTTCCACCGGCATTTCGTTTTCGAAGCCTAGCCGACCGGCACGCTTATCATTTCCGAAATCTTGACTGGCGCCTTCTCGCAATTGAGAAGAAACGAAAGCTCATGATCGGCCAGACAGTTTCACATTATCGGGTTGTGGAAAAGTTGGGTGAGGGCGCCATGGGCGTGGTTTATCTGGCTGAAGACACTCACCTCGGCCGGCGCGTCGCTATCAAGTTTTTAACTGACGATAAAGATCACCATTACCGCGCTCGTTTCTTGCGCGAAGCGCGCGCTGTCTCAGCCCTATCACACCCGCATATTGCAATCATCCATGATTACGGCGAAACACCGGCAGGTCAGCCGTATATCGTCATGGAATACATCAAGGGTCAGACTCTCAGTGACCTTTTGAATCAGAGCGCTCTGACCATCACAGAGTCGGTGGAGGTTATCAAGGCAGTAGCAGAAGCTTTGGGAGCAGCTCACGCTCACGGCATCGTACACCGCGATGTCAAGCCTTCAAACGTGCTGGTGAATAAAGACGGTGACGTCAAGGTGGTGGATTTCGGACTGGTCAAACAACTTCATGACGACCATCCGCTGGGATCCAATCCCGATGCCAACACCTTGATGGCTTCCCGTACCAACAGCAACGTGATCGTGGGCACGCCTCTGTATCTTTCACCGGAACAAGCGATGGGAGCGGACGTGGACGCGCGCAGCGATCTCTTTGCCATTGGCGCCTTGCTTTATGAGTGCCTTGCCGGAAAGCCGGCCTTTTCTGGTGGAACTCTTATTGAGATTGGCGCGCAGATTATTCACTTCAATCCGCTACCCCCGTCTTCGATAAACCATCGCGTACCTCCGGCACTCGATCGCATTACTCTCAAGGCGTTGGAGAAGAAACGCGAATCGCGTTATCAGTCGGCCGCGGAAATGGTCGCCGATCTCAGGTCCGCCCAGGTCGGCCTAACTAATGATGAGGATAGTCATCGCACGCAACGGCTGGTGCCGGCGAGGGGTACACATTCAAGTGCCTTCAAAAGCATATCTGAGTCGCTCCGCCGGCCGCGCGTGTCAATCGGCGTTTTCGTGCTCGCGCTGATAGTTGTGATTCTGGCTTCCTGGGCCATCTTGCGTTGGTACGGACGGAAGGGTCCCGCGCCATTTCAAAATCTGCGGATGACCAAGCTCACCAACTCCGGGAGAACGATCGACGCCGCTATCTCCCCGGACGGCAGGTATCTTGCGGAGGTGGTCGAGGACGGTGGACTCCAGAGTCTCTGGCTCAGGCAGGTGGGCGAGCCTATCGCCAGCAAACAGATTGTGTCGCCGGCGCGGGGTCAATTTGAGGGACTCACCTTTTCGCCGGATGGAGACAATATCTATTACGTTGTTTGGGAAAACAATGCGCAAGATGTGCTCTACAAGATTGCCGTGTTGGGCGCTTCGCCGCAGAAGCTGCCGGTCGATCTCGTCAGCCCGATAAGCTTCTCTTTGGATGGCAAGCGGATGGCTTTTATCCGTCGAAGCAGTAATCGAGGTGAATCCGCATTGATCGTTGCTGATGCCAATGGTACTCAGGAGCAGGTGATCGCAAAGCGACAGGAGCCACTGTTTTTTGCAGAAGTTGGCCCTGCCTGGTCGGAAGATGGGAAGTCAATTGCTTGTTCGGTTCTCAGTTCAGCCGGGGGTTTCCGTAGTACCGTGGTCGAGATCACTCTTGCCGATGGAACGGAAAAGCAGGTTACCAGTCATTTCTGGCGCCTGGTAGACAAGGTGGCGAGGCTCAGGAATAATCGCGGACTCATAATCACCGCCGCCGACCAGCCCTCAAGTCCCTTTCAAATATGGCACATTTCTTATCCAGATGGAGCAGCGCGGCAAATTACCAACGACTTGAATAGTTACGTTGGATTGAGTTTGTCAGACGACTCAGTCAAGTTGGTTACGGTGCAGTCAGATCGCCTTTCCAGTATCTGGATCGCGCCCAGGGGAGATGCAACTCAGGCACTTCAGGTGACCTCTGGCGTGAGTAACTACTTTGGTCTTGTCTGGACGCCCCAGGGAAGAATTGTTTACAGCTCGGTCGCCAGTGGAAATCCTGATATCTGGAGTATGAATCCTGATGGTACCGATCAAAGACAGCTAACGGCTGAAGCGCATGTCGACCGTGATCCTTCAGTCTCACCTGATGGTCACTCTATCGCTTTTGCCTCAGATCGCTCCGGGAGGTTTAATATCTGGCGAATCGATTCTGAGGGCAGTAACCTCAAACAATTGACAAACGGGGATGACGAACAGTTCCCCGATTTTTCATCGAATAGTGAATCGATCGTCTACCAGGGATTTGTGAAGGGGGTGCCCACGCTGTGGCGTCTGAACATGGGCCAGGATAGTCCCATTCAACTAACGAAGAGTTATTCAAACTGGCCGGTCGTTTCACCCGATGGGAAATTCATCGCCTGTTCATACCTGGACCAGAATTCCGGACAATGGAAACTGGCAGTCTTTTCCTCCGAAGGAGGCACTCCCCTTAAATCTTTTGAAATGCCCATTCCATATTTACAGCATTTCGTCTGGCAACGAATTCGCTGGACCGCAGACGGCCGCGCCTTAACTTACATTGACAGGCGCGGGGGCATCTCAAACATCTGGAGTCAGCCACTAGACGGCGGGCCTACAAAACAAATCACTGACTTCAAGTCGGGCGAGATATTCAATTTTGCGTGGTCATCTGATGGTAAACAACTGGCCTGCACTCGCGGCTCTGTAATTAGCGATGCGGTGTTAATCAGCGACCTCAGATGACCTGCTGGATCTACGAACTCCTTGAGCTCTCGTGGCCGCAGTACGGCGGGCAGTTCGGTGGCTCCATGTTGTCAAGCGCTTCGATTAGCCCCGCAAACACGATTCCCACATCACCGATGCATTTCTTAATATCCTTCACCCGATCTTCCAGCGAAAGGTCGTCTTCAGTGGCATTTTCGACGCCGTGTCCACAGTAGGGTGGACAGTTTGGCGGCGGCGGAATTAGCGCCAGCGCGTCTTGCAACGCATAAAGCACCCCAGCAATATCACCAATGGTTTTCTCAATGTCATCAACGCGCGCGGCAATGTCTTCAAGTTCTGCCATCATATTCTCCTTTTCTGTTGGGTTAGTGCACCAAAGCTAAACGCTTTCAGGCAAGCGCGGCGATTTTTCTCACCGCCTGGATTGAGACTCGTTCTGCTGGCTTGAAGTGGAAACAAGCGACAGAGTTGAAGGTCTGTGGGAGTTACGCTAGAAAGCGCGCGTACTCAAACTGCGAGGATACGCGACGCTTATAGTCCTACCAGTGGGCGTTGTCAATATCTATGATATGCGCACAAATCCATGATATGCGCTCAAAGATTGCTTCCCCGGTGAGACCCCGGAATGCGTCCGGATGCTGTCGGAGAACGGTTGGGGCTTCCTGGCGCTCTTAAATCCCGAGTACGTCAATCAGCTCCTGGACTGCGGCCGCGCTCTTCTGCAACGCGATGCGCTCTTCAGCGAGCAAGTTGATCTCGATGATCTGCTCCAACCCTCGCGCGCCAAGTTTGCAAGGCACGCCCACGTAGAGGCCATTTATTCCATACTCGCCTTCGAGGTATGCCGCACACGGAAGAATCTTTTTCTTGTCCTTTAAGATCGACTCAGTCATCTCAACTGCAGCCGCGGACGGTGCGTAATAAGCTGAGCCTGTCTTTAGGAGTGAAACGATCTCCGCGCCGCCGCCGGCGGTTCGCTTCACGATTGCGTCAATCTGGTCCTTTGGCAGCAACTCCGGAATAGGAATGCCGGCGCAGGTTGAAAAGCGCGGCAGCGGCACCATCGTGTCGCCATGGCCGCCGAGCACAAACGCAGTAACGTTTTCCACCGAAACATCAAGTGCTTCTGCCAGGAAGCAGCGCATTCGTGCCGAGTCGAGGACTCCAGCCATTCCAATCACACGATGCTTCGGAAAGCCTGATCGGCGCAGCGCCACCTGGCACATGGCGTCTAGCGGATTCGAGACGATTATTAAGATTGAATCTGGCGAGCGTCTGACAACTTCGTCCACCACTTTGGAAACGATATCGGCATTGGTTTTCAACAAGTCGTCTCGGCTCATCCCGGGCTTGCGCGCCAGGCCGGCCGTGATGATGACCACATCGGAGTTTTCTGTGCCGTCGTAGTTATTGAGTCCTTTGAGCCTCACGTCGTAACCTTCAATCGGGGCTGCCTGGGCCAAATCCAGGGCCTTTCCCTGCGGCACACCTTCTACGATATCGACGAGCAGGATGTCGCCCAGCTCTTTGGCAGCCAGCCAGTGAGCGGCAGTCGCGCCGACGTTACCAGCGCCGACAACCGTTATCTTATTTCGCGCACCCATGTGTGTTTGATCCTTTCGAGAGGCAGGAACAGAGTCATTTAGGTGATCCATTCCCGCGCAATTTGTAGTTAAGAATGCTAGGATTTGAAAGACCGCGAGTTTATATGTCCACGCGAGAAGGTGTCAAGAAACTCAACCGAAGTGTTGGTGAGTTCCAGGCCGGCAGTTCAGAGTTCATGCTTTAGCTTGCGTTTTTCATTAGCAACCGCGCAGCCAAAGGCTGAACTCTAAACTACCAGCTTCAAACTGCATCAGTACCAACTGACGAGTGTGCTCCAGGTTTGGAAGTAAGTGCGCGATCCACTAAATCACAAAAATCTGACGGCAATCTTGCAGCTTGCGTATTCCGGAGAGCGGGCTGCCGCTTACGCGTATCGCGGCCACTGGAAGTCGGTTTCCGATAGAGAAGAGCGTGAGCGCATTAAACAGATCGAAGCTGAAGAATGGCACCATCGCGAACTCGTTGGAGAGATGCTGCGAAGCCTGGATGCTCACCCTAACAGCGTCCGGGAGATTTGGGCGTTACTCATTGGACGGGTGCTCGGCCTGCTCTGTCACTTCACCGGTTGGTTAGCGCCTATGTACGGCGCGGGCAGGTTGGAGAGTCGTAATATCGTGGAATATGAAACGGCGGCGAGGTATGCCCGGGATTGTGGCCGCGACGACCTCATCGATTGTCTCCTAACAATGGCAGAAGTCGAATGGGAGCATGAAATCTATTTTCGCTTGCGGGTGCTCTTACATCCCCTGGGCAAAAGGCTCTCCCTCTGGCCGGTGCCCCCGCCAAAGGAAGCAATTCGCGAGTCGTTTGAGCAGGAACCAGAGGAACTCGCGGGAGCGGCATACTAATTACTCTCTTAGCTCATGCTGGAACTGGCCCGCCCCGACGTGGTAATATCCGGCTACGCTACTAATCAGTCAGGCAATGTAATAATAATCGTAGTTCCGGCGGCACAGGTATCTAGTCATGTGGAGTACGCAAACCTTACATCATCGCCCGCTCGATAGCCGCTCAAATCTTTTCGCTGATTAGCGACCTTCTTTTCAAAACTTTCGCATACTGACGAAAAGTTCAGACCTTAATGGTCAAACTTTTCATCAAGACGCCGTCTTCTCTGAAGACGTGTTTTTCAAAGGCTCGGCTTTCTCAAAGGAGGCACACAATGTCCACCACCACCATGGCACCGCCGCAACGCCCGCAAATTAAGACCGCTCTACCTGGTCCAAAGGGTAAAGAAATCATTGCCGCAGATGCTCAATACGTCACCCCTTCGTATCCAAGACCATCCTTCAAGCTTGTTGCTGAACGCGCCCAGGGCGTTTGGGTGGAAGATGTCGACGGGAATGTCTTTCTCGATTGCAATGCCGGTGTGGCCGTATGTTCGACGGGCCATTGTCATCCGGAAGTGGTGCAAGCGATTCAGGATCAGGCGGCCCAGCTCATTCACATGTGCGGCACCGATTATTACTACCGCCACATGCCACAGCTTGCGAAGAAGCTCGACGAGATTGTTCCGGTTCCCTCGCCGACGCGGACTCATTTCGCTAACAGTGGCACCGAGGCCGTCGAAACGGCCTTGAAACTCGCGGTCCATGCTACCGGCCGGGAGAAGTTCATCGCCTTCTTTAATAGTTTTCATGGTCGCACGCTCGGCTCGCTTTCGTTGACTTCATCGAGGGCGGCGCAACGCCGGGGGTTCAAACGCCAGGCGCTGGATGTCGTGCACGTCCCTTACCCAAACGAGTTTCGGAACCCCTTCAACCCGGCGGACTGTGGCGATGGCGGCGCCGGTCAGGGCGCGCTGAACTGGATCGAGGAAAGGCTTTTCAAGACAACTACGCCGCCGGATGAAGTTGCGGCGATCGTGGTTGAAGCCGTGCAGGGAGAAGGTGGATACGTGCCTGCTCCCCGGGGTTTTCTGCAGGGGCTGCGACGTATCTGCGATGAACACGGCATTCTATTGATTGTCGATGAGGTCCAATCCGGAATGGGCCGAACTGGAAAAATGTTTGCCTCAGACCATTACGATGTAAAGCCGGACATCGTTTGTATCGCCAAGGGAATTGGTTCGGGTTTACCAATCGGCGCCTGTGTCGCCCGTGCTGATTTGATGGATTGGAAGCCCGGTGCTCACGCGTCAACCTTCGGAGGGAATCCTGTTTGCATCGCGGCCGCGTTGAAGACAATTGAATTGCTTCAGGGTGGGTTGGTCCAAAACAGCTCGGAGGTCGGTGCGTACTTGAAGGCCGGCCTCGAACGGCTGCAAAAGAAGTATGACTGCATTGGCGACGTTCGAGGCATGGGCATGATGCTGGGCGTAGAGTTTGTGGAGAATACCACTTCCAACAAACCCGCTCCGGAATTGCGGGATCGAGTAGAAGTAGCCTGTTTCGAGCGGGGATTAATCATCCTTGGCGCTGGAGCCAACACTATTCGATGGTCGCCTCCATTGATTCTTACAAAAGATAATGTGGACGTCGCGCTCGAGATCTTTGATGAAGCGATCGCGGCCTCAGTTTAATAGTTCAAACCGCCAAGGCGCCAAGTACGCCAAGTGAATCTGAAAACGCCAGAACCGATCTTGTCCGGATCTGCTTCACTTAACATCTTGGCGAACTTGGCGTCTTGGCGGTTAGGCTTTCAGCTTTTCCGCAATCTCGTTCATGCGCGCGCGCAGTCGCTCCTCGTCAACCGAGGTTACCCGGCCGTCGCAATAGACTTCTCTTCCCGCCACAACCGTTAGGCGTACATCGCGTGCTGAAGATGAGAAGACCAGCGTGGTCGCTGGATCGTAAGCAGGAACCTGATGTACACCATCCAGAGAGACAACCGCAAAATCCGCTTGTGAGCCTTCGCGTAACTCGCCGGCTTGCCCCTCCAGGCCAAGGGCTTGCGCACCGCCGGCGCTGGCTATCTCAAATACTTCTGGTGCTGATAGATGTCGTAGCTCTTTGTTTCCGAGTGATTTCGAGCGCGCCATCAACAACGCAAAGCGAGCCTCCTCGAAGAGGTCGCAGGTGTTGTTGCTGGCGACCGAGTCACTGCCAAGTCCAACATTGATCCCGTTGTCCAGAAACCTCCCAAACGGCGCGATACCATGACCAAGTTTGGCGTTTGATTTGGGACAATGCGCCACTTTCGTGCCCGTTTGTTTCAGTGTTTCCATGTCTGCTTCATCAACATGAATGCAGTGTGCCAGCAGCGGACCAGTTTGCAGGACGCCGAGGTTGTTGAGGTACTGAATCGGCGAGACTCCGGGCGATTTCCACTCAATCCCACGGTTGCGAAGTCCGTCGGCAAAGGGTCCGCCGCCCTCGCGTATCAGGGATATTTCCATTCTGGTCTCAGCCGCATGCATCATCAACGGTAAACTTTCGTCAACAGCGAAATGGGAGATCATTTCGAGTTGGGGTGCGCAAACTGTGTAAGGAGCGTGTGGCGACACTCCACACTGGACCAGAGTAGTTTCCTTCTCTCGCAACCTGGCCACCTTCGTCTTGAGTTTTTCAAAATTCTCTTTTGCTAACCGCGGATCCGGGCCAAATGACTCCTGGAAAACAATGCCGCGCAAGCCAACATCTCGAAGGGCATTCATGCTTTCGCCGGCGGAATCGCTGGCATCTGCCAGGCAAGTGACGCCCGCTCGAGCCGCTTCAGAGGCGCCCCACGCAGCGGACACATAGAGGTCATCAGCGGTCATGCGCTCGAGCCGAACGGTGGTTAGTTTTTTCAGCCAGGCAAAGAAGTTCGTTTCTTCGCTTTCAAGAAAACCGCGCAGGGCTGTTAGTTCGAGATGGGAATGCGCGTTGACTAACCCGGGAATGATTGCAGATTCTCCGTAGTCACGAACCGTCGCATTGGGAAACTCTTCAGAGAGCACTGCCCGGCTGCCAACTGACATGATTCGTTGCCCCTCGACAGCGATGGCGCCGCCGGCAATCGCGGGTGATGAGATCGGCAAGATCCATCTAGCGCAGTAAATGGTGGTCATCGTGATCTGCCCGGCGACGGCAAGTTCTGGAGGCTGGTGCTGCTTTGCGCGCGTCCCTTCAGTTTGTGATACCGAGCCATGATGGAGGTCACGTAGGTTCGGGTTGAAGGTATATCGATCCTATTAATAAACTCTTCGCCGGACAGTGGTTTTCCGCCCTCGGAAGCCTTGTTCCATTCCGCTGCTCTGCTGGGGCCCGCGTTGTAGGCGGCGATCATTCGGGGTTCAGCGTCTGTAATATCGCGGTACTGCTCGTGAATTTTTTCCAGGTACCAGCATCCGATTTGAATGCTTCGCTCGGGATCGCGCAACAAGCCGGCAGGATTCTGGGCCATCTGCCTTTCGAGTTCGCGCATGCCCGTTTCAGCCGCCCACTCGCGGCCCACCGCTGGTGTGATCTGCATCAGACCAATCTCGCCTGCTTGACCAACTTTCCACGGACGGAAATACGTTTCTTCGTGAATGATGCTCCAAACGAGATCCGGATCGAGGCGGTAGACAGCTGCCTGTCGGGCGATCAAGCTGTCATATCGATGAATCCAATACTGGTTGAAAAGATAGGCCCCGGCAGCGATTGTGAGGACAATGAGGCCGACCGCAAAGAAACGTTTCATTGAAATGGATTGTCAGCCAAACAAGGGCCCAGGGGTAGATGGGAATGGGTAAAGGTTAGACCCGGGTTCGCTCGTTAACCTTTACCTTTACTCTTTGCCCTCGCAAACTGCCTGGGTAGTTAGTTTCTTCGCTTCAATTGCGTCCAGAAGTTTGCCGCAGAGCTGGAATTGTCCACACCTTCATAACGCGAAAGCAATGCTCGCTCATCGAGGACATGACCCTGCAACCAGATTTCCGCATCCAGCATCACTCCGGGCGCCAAAGGATCTCCGCGAAGAGCGCGCTGATTAACCAGAATCTCCAGATTCATTTTTTCAAGATCGACGTTAATCCAATACAAGTCGCTTCCCGACAGCGGATTCTTCAGAGGTTTAAAGGCGATAACCCGGCCTGAAAGGCTCCAATCATTCTCGTGAGCGGCGCGCGAAGGCGCGGCCTTGTCCAGCGGCATCCATCTGGTTTTCACCGGCGCGCTACGCACCCGCGCGCGATAGGCCAACCCGCAAAGACCGACATGAAGTTCCTGTGCGCGGAACCCGCCTGGCCCAACCTCAGTGAGGTTTTGCAGTTCGAACAAAACTTCGCAGTCAGTGCCCTCGCGAAAACCGTGAACCACTGCCTCGCCCTCTTCATCATATTCTGTCAGTGCCCAGGGACTAATCGTTTGAATATGGCGTGCCCGGAATCCCGGCCGGCAGTCAGCATAGAAAACATCTCCGCTGCCTGACTCATAGAGGACGGTCCAAACCTCCAACCCCTCACCTAACTTCCAACAACGGCCGTGAAGCACTGCGCCGCGACGATTCAGTTGCGTGGCTTCACCCTGATCGCCTGCGCGTTCGGCGAGATAGTTAAAAGCCTTCTCGCTCGGTACTTCCAATCCAATAGTTTCAAAAGTTGCGTTCATGAATGCACTAATGAGGGCCTAGACTACTTCTCGGTGACTTATCTTTTGCCGGCGCGTTTTTTTGGTCTTTCCCGTGGTCCATCTAAATCTGCTGCGACTTCGTCACGCAACGCTCGCGTTCGCATCCCCCGAATAATTCTTTCGGGGCCATGAGTAGGCCGAACTCCTGACCGAACCATTTCCGCGAAGAGATCTACATCATAATCGACTTCGCGGGACATCTCCTCGCGAATCGCGTGTAGCACTTCCAGAAACTTCGGCCGGCGATACATAAGTAGTTTTGATTTGCTGTTTGCTAATTTCAAAATCTAAATCCGTTTCAGCTCGCGCGTGATACCAGAGTCTGGTTCAAATCTTCCTTCAGGTCTACCGCGCTCTAAACTCGACCATCTCGGTTCGCAAATTAATTTGCTTTTTCAGTCGCTTCAGAAACAAGAAACTCCGGTGTCACAATCATGGGAACGTAAAAGCCTGCCGCGGCATTAAAGAGCCGAATGCGCGCCTGCCGGCGAACATTTGCCAGGTGACCAAAGTTCCAGGTTACAAGATAGTCAATCTTGTGGTAAGACGCGAACGCCACATGGAGAGCGTCAGCAATGTATTTGCGATGAAATATTCCCCGCGAGACATAACCATCCGCGAGTATTGATACTTCTTCCGTAAGCTCAACCTGTTCCAGCGATGAGATCAAATTCAAATAGGATGAACGATGCGGCTCGGCCACTCGCTCCAGCTCGCGGGAAACCAGGGGTGAGATTACGGCTCGATAGTCGGGCATCTCGTGTTCCCACCAGCGGATTGTCAGGTCCCGGCGAAACGGCTCGCCATTATCGAGATAGGCGCCGATCACCGAGGTTTCAAGATAGAGACTTTGCTTCATGTCCAACTCACATCGGTCTTATGACAGGGTCAGATTTTCTGGTTTTGCTTAAACGCTCCAGCCTTATCAATCCTCGCGGAAAATCAAAAGAGATGCGAAAGTGCCGCAGGAAGTTTGCTCCGAGAATGCCATTCTGAGTAAAGCCCGCTGTCTCATTCAGTGGTTCGAGGTCAAGGACCGCGGCGCTAATCTGCTCCCGCGCGAAAGTACCAAGCAACACTTTTGGCAACAAAACCGTCTTGACGTCTTCCGCTACTCCGGCGGCCCCGAACACTCGCATTCGGGTAGGCTGCAGGTAACCGCCCAGGTCTTCCTGCTCCGCCAGTTTCTCGGAAATTACAGAAACGCTGGCGCCAGTATCGACGATGAAATTCAGTGGTTTGTCGATGCCTTCTATTCGCACCTCGCCACTGATGAACCCGCTCGCAGTAGTTCGCACCGGCATCTCAAGAGTTTCAATCGACAATGGCGACTCCTCACTTCTCCCGGTCGTCGCAGACGGCGGATCCTGTTCGCTGGAATTAGAGGAACGTCGCAAGCTGAAGCTGTTGTTGCCATAATCAACCGAGGCAATGAACCGGGAGATTACTGATAGGCCAAGGTAACCATCGACTGGTGTCTTGTCGTCAAAGAAGTGGCGAATGTAGACCGGTACATTAACTATCTTCACTTCTCCAACTTCCAAAGACGTAAGAAAACCATAAACTATTTCGAACTTTCCTCCACCGCCCACCGCCCGCGCCAAGCCACCTCGGGCTACCGGACGCAAACCCAGTTTTTTTGCCGTTTCCTCCGAGATGACCGACATACCCGATCCCGTATCGAGAACAAACCGCAAAAGTTCCTTTCCACCATTGATACGCACTCTTAGAACAGGTCGACCGTCAACCGGCTCGAACGGCACGTCCGTCTTGCTTTTGCCGGCAAGCTCATAGAGCGAACTCTGTCTTCCCAGGTAGCGCAGGAAATCGATCAATCCCCTGATACGGGCACGTCGATCGGCATCGGTCTTTGGCGCAATGACCAAAAACCTCTCATAAGAATCTGCCGCTTCCCTGTACCTCTCGCTCCGGGCGCTGGCCTGGCCCAAATTAAAAACGTAATCAGGCTCTTCGGAGTCGAGATCAACAGCACGTCGCAGGCCCCTCAATGCC
>Ga0070697_100000364_pt1 | contig 35485 bp, 27 predicted proteins | sample KBSK1501metaG_FD_65475 | JGI IMG/M metagenome (GOLD analysis project Ga0070697, IMG submission 65475) | Corn, switchgrass and miscanthus rhizosphere microbial communities from Kellogg Biological Station, Michigan, USA - KBS K1-50-1 metaG | ecosystem: Host-associated > Plants > Roots >...
TTCCTGGACGAGATCGGCGACATGAGCGCGCGCACCCAGGCCAAGGTCCTGCGGGTCCTCGAGAACGGCGAGGTCGAGCCGGTCGGCATGGCCAGGACGGTTCGGGTCGACACGCGCGTCATCGCGGCGACCAACAAGGATTTGCCGGCGCGCATCCGGGAGGGCGGCTTTCGCGAGGATCTGTTCTTCCGCCTCAACGTCGTGCCGATCTCCTGTCCGCCGCTGCGCGAGCGGCGCGAGGACATCCCCCTGCTGGTGGAGCACTTCGTGGCGGAGCTGTCGAGGGACACGAGCTACCGGCCCAAGACGTTCGGCCCCGAAGCGCTGGAGCGCCTGGCCGCGCGTCACTGGCGCGGCAACATCCGCGAGCTCCGCAACGCCGTCGAGCGCCTGCTGATCATGGTGGAGCGCGACACGATCGAAGCGGGCGACGTCGATGCGGTCGCCCTGGAATCGGCGGCGGCGCCCGCGACGCGCGCGACCGGCCCGGCCGCCGCGGCCGGGGGCGCGATCGGACCCGATGCGGCCGCGACGACCGGGGGCGTGCCGCCCGCCGCGGGCGCGGACCGACCGCCCGGCGCGCTGGAGCCTCCCGATCCGGTGGCCTACCGGACGCTGCAGGACTACAAGGACGAGGCCGAGCGGATCTTCATCCTGAGAAAGCTCAAGGAGAACCGCTGGAACATCTCGCGCACGGCTCGCGCGATCGACACGCCGCGGAGCAATCTGTACAAGAAGCTGGACCAGTACGGCATTTCCAGGGACCAGGTCCAGGAATGATCGCCCGTCGCGGTCGCTTCACGCGGACCCGCCCGTGAGCTTCCGCCGCGGCGTGGTGATCGTGGACGGCGTCCGGACTCCGTTCTGCAAGTCCTGGGGCGTCCTCAACGACGTGCCGGCCGACGAGCTGTGCCGCATCACGATCGGCGAGGCGATGGCACGGATCGATCTCGACCCTGGCACGGTCGACGAGGTGATCATCGGCAATATCGCCCAGCCGGCGGAGTCGACCCCGATCGCGCGGGTGGCGGCGCTCAAGGCGGGTCTGCCGCGCCGCGTACCGGCGTTCACCGTCAACCAGAACTGCGGGTCCGGGATCCAGTCGATCGTCAGCGCCTTTCATCGCATCGAGTCGGGCGCGGCGGACGTGATCGTCGCCGGCGGCGTCGAGTCGATGTCGCGCATCCCGTTCCTCCTGGGCCAGGAGTTCACCGACGACATGATGCGCCTGAGACGCGCGCGCGCCCTGCCGCAGCGGATCGCGGCCGTCCTCAAGACGCGCCCGCGCGATCTGCGCCCGATCGCGGGCCTCGAAGTCGGGCTGCGCGACGCCATCTGCGGCCTGAACATGGGCGAGACCGCCGAAGTGCTGGCGCGCCGCTTCCGGATCAGCCGGGAGGACCAGGACGCCTTCGCGCTCGAGAGCCACAAGCGCGCCGTGGCGGCGCGGGCCCGCCTGCGCGAGGAAATCGTTCCGGTCTTCCCGCCGCCGCGCTGCGACGGAATCCAGGACGATGTCGGCCCGCGCGAGGACCAGACCCTGGAGCAGCTGGCCCGTCTGAAGCCGGCCTTCGATCGACGCTACGGCACGGTGACCGCGGGCAACTCGTGCATGCTGACCGACGGGTCCGCCTGCGTCGTCGTCGCGGCCGAGGACCGGGCTCGCGAGCTGGGTCTCCCGTACCTCGGCCGCATCCGGTCGTACGGGTTCGCGGGGCTCGACCCGGCGGTGATGGGATTGGGACCGGTGTACGCCACCGCGATCGCGCTGCAGCGGGCCGGGGCCGGCATGCGCGACCTGCAATTGGTCGAGATCAACGAGGCGTTCGCGGCCCAGGTGCTGGCGGTGCGCAAGGCGTTCGCGTCGGACGAGTTCGCCCGCGCCGAGCTGGGGCTGGGGGCGGCCCTCGGAGAGCCCGACCCCGCCATCACCAACGTCAACGGCGGCGCCATCGCCCTGGGGCATCCGGTCGGCTGCTCCGGGGCGCGGCTGGCCCTGACGCTCTTGAAGGAGATGGCCCGGCGCAATCTGTCGCTCGGCCTCGCCGCCCTCTGCATCGGCGGCGGCCAGGGAGCGGCGCTCATCCTGGAGCGGAACTGACGATGGTCGTGGGCCCGGGCGCCGGGCCCCGGGGCGGGGACGGCCGGAGGAATCGGGGATGAACACGCGGGCGACGCGGACGGTCGAGACGGGGGAGAAGACGCTTTCCATGGAGGGGCCCGGCGTCGTCCTCGAGACGCGGCGGGATGGTCTGGCCTTCCTGATCTTCGACCGGCCGCACGACAAGGTGAATCTCCTGGCGGCGCCGCTGGTGGCCGTGCTGGAGATCCTGGTGGACCAGGCGGCGCACGACAAGAACGTGCGCGCCCTCGTGGTCGTGAGCGCCAAACCCGGCTCGTTCATCGCCGGGGCGGACATCAACGAGATCCGGGCGCTGCGCTCCATCCAGGACGCCGAGGCCGCTTCGCGCAAAGGACACCGTCTGTTCGACGCCATCGAAGGGCTGCCGTTCCCCGTGGTCGCGGCGATCAACGGCACCTGTCTCGGCGGCGGCACCGAGCTGGTCCTGGCCTGCCACTTCCGCGTGGCGGCGGAGGACCCGCGCGTCGAGATCGGACTCCCCGAGGTGCGTCTCGGCATCATCCCGGGATGGGGAGGGACGCAGCGTCTGCCCCGCCTGGTCGGGATCGCCCCGGCGCTCGACCTGATCCTGACCGGACGCACCCTGGACGCCCGGCGCGCCCTGAAGATCGGTCTCGTCGACGAGGTCGCTCCGGCCGAGTACCTGCTCGACGCGGCGGAACGCCTGGCGATCGACGCCGCGGAAGGGCGCCGCCGGCCCCGCCGGTCGCGTGGCGGCGCCACGCCGGCCGGCCGGCTGAACCCGGTCCATCTGGCGCGCGTCGCCCTGTCGGCGCAGATCGCCCGCCGCAATCTGCGCCGCCGCGTGAACGAGGCGCATTACCCCGCGCCGTACCGCGCCCTCGAGGCGGTCGTCCACGGCATGCGGTACGGGATGGAGGCGGGTCTGTCGCGGGAGGCGGAGCTCCTCGGTCCGCTGGCGGCCGGCCGCACCACCAAGAACCTGGTCTCGGTCTTCCTGATGCAGCGCGAGGCGCGCCGCGACTCGGGCGTCGAGGACCCCTCGGTGCGGCCGAGGGACGTGCGCGCCGCCGCGGTGATCGGCGCCGGCGTGATGGGCGGCGGCATCGCCCAGACCCTTTCCAGGAGCGGTCTCCCGGTGCGCCTGAAAGACATCGATCTCGCGGCGCTGTCGCGCGGCATGCGCGCGGCGCATGACCTGTACCGCGCGGGCGTCAGGAAGGGCCGCATCGGCCGGCGCGAGGGCGAGCAGAAGCTCGCCCTCATCCAGCCGACGCTCGAGTACACCGGTCTGCGGCGCTGTGACGTGGTCATCGAGGCGGTCGTCGAGTCGCTCGCCGTCAAGCACCAGGTGCTGCGCGAGGTGGAGGCGGCCGTCCCCGAGGGGTTCCTGTTCGCCACCAACACGTCGTCCCTGCCGATCGGCGCGATCGCCGAGCCGGCGCGCCGTCCCGAGGACGTCGTCGGCCTGCACTTCTTCAATCCGGTGCACAAGATGCCGCTGGTCGAGGTGATCCGCGGCCCGCGCACCTCGCCCGAGACGGTGGCGACCGCCGTGGCCCTGGCGAAGCGGATCGGCAAGACGCCGATCGTCGTGGGCGACGCGCCGGGTTTCCTGGTGAACCGGATCCTGATGGCGTACCTGGGCGAGGCCCTCCTGATCGTCGAGGAGGGGGGCGCGATCGAGGAGATCGACAGGACGATGCTCGACTTCGGGATGCCGATGGGCCCGCTCGCGCTGCTCGATCAGATCGGCATCGACGTCGCCAATCATGTCGCCGGAGTCCTTTCCGAGGCGTTCCGCGACCGCGCCCCGCGCTCCACCGCCCTGCAGATCCTGAAGGACAAAGGCTGGCTCGGGCGCAAGTCGGGTCGGGGGTTCTATGCGTACCCGGGCAGCGTCGACGACGGAGAGGGTCGTACCGGCGGCCGCCGCGGCCGAAGCGCCCGGGAGGGAGCGCCGCGGGAGGTGAACGAAGCGGCCTACGCGCTGATCTCGCCCCGCCCGCGCACCCCGATCGATCCCGGGCCGACGGAGACGCGCCTGGTCCTCCCGATGATCAACGAGGCGGCGCGCTGCCTGGATGCGGGAATCGTCGCGAGCCCGGCCCGCGTCGACCTGGCGATGGTCCTCGGGACCGGCTTCCCGCCGTTCCGCGGCGGGCTCCTGCGTCACGCCGACAGCCTCGGGCTGATGGCGATCGTGCAGGGGCTCGAGGCGCTGGCGGGGCGCCACGGCCCGCGCTTCCTGGCGTCCCGCCTGCTCCTGGAGATGGCGCGCGAAGAGAAGACCTTCTTCGAGAAGGACTGACGCCCCAAAGGACCCAACCGCAAGGAGAGCGACCGTGCCGACCTCGACCTCAGGCGCCAAGAGAAAGCCCGCCGACCGACCCGCCGCGATCCCGGGCAGCTTCATGAAGTCGTTGTTCGCCGGCACGCTGCCGGCGGACATGGTGTTCCCGTACCCGCGCCTGGATACGGACGCGCGCGAGACTCTGGATCTCGTGCTCGAGTCGTTCCGCGGATGGGCGCGCCAGCGGCTGGACGGTGGCGCCATCGACCGCGCCGCCGTGTTTCCCGAGGCGCAGGTGCGCGAGCTGAAGGATCTCGGGATGCTCGGCCTGACGGTGCCGGAGGAGTACGGCGGAGCGGGCCTGTCGATCACCGCCTACTGCCGCCTGATGGAGGAGATCGGCCATCACTGCGCCGCCATCGCGACGATCGTCGGCGCGCATCTCGGGATCGGCAGCAAGGGGATCCTCCTGTACGGCACCGAAGCGCAGAAGAAGAGATGGCTCCCCGGCGTCGCCAAGGGAGACCCCTTGTGCGCCTATGCCCTGACCGAGGCCGGGTCGGGGTCCGACGCCGCCTCCCTGAAGACGCGCGCCGTCTGGGACGACAGGCGCCAGGCGTGGATCATGAACGGCGGCAAGCGCTTCATCACCAACGGCGGGCACGCCGGCCTGTTCACCGTCTTCGCGCGCACCGAGATCGCCGGCGAGGACAAGATCAGCGCCTTCGTCGTGACCCGCGACCTCCCCGGTGTCTCGACGGGCAAGGAGGAGGACAAGCTCGGTCTGAAGGGGTCGTCGACGACCGATCTCTACCTCGAGAACGTGCCGGTGCCGAAGGACAACCTGCTCGGCGAGCCCGGTCGCGGTTTCAAGTACGCCATGGAGATCCTGAACGACGGGCGCGTGTCGCTCGCGGCGGGCGCCGTCGGGGGCGCCAAGGAGATGATCGACCGGGCGGTCGAGTACGCCAAGCAGCGCCGCCAGTTCGGCCGCCCGATCGCCGAGTTCGAGATGATCCGCGACAAGGTGGCCCGGATGATGGCCGACACCTATGCGGCCGAGAGCATGGTCTATCTCACCACCGGTCTGGCCGAGCGCGGCGACGTCGATTACTCGATCGAATCGGCGCTGTGCAAGATCTTCTCGTCCGAGAACGCCTGGCGCGTCGTCAACCAGGCGGTGCAGATCGCCGGCGGCAACGGCTTCATCAAGGAGTATCCGTACGAGCGCTTCCTGCGGGACTGCCGCATCAACATGATCTTCGAAGGCACCAACGAGATCCTGCGTCTGTTCGTCAGCCTCGCCGGCGTCCAGACGCTCGGCGAGGAGCTGAAGAAGGTCGGCCGCGCCCTGCGCGCCCCGATCGCCGAGATCGGCGTGCTCTCCGACTTCGCGTTCAAGAAAATCCGCCAGGCGATCACCGACGAGCAGTTCCCCGACATCGACCCTCTCTTGAAGCCCACCGCCGTGCGCGCCGCCCATTACGCCGAGACGCTGTCCACCACCGCCGAGCGCGCCCTGCGCGCGCACGGCAAGGAGATCATCGAGCGCGAGTTCGTCCAGGAGCGGCTGTCCGAGGCGGCGGGCGATCTGTACGCGCTGATCGCCTGTCTGTCGCGCGCCAACACCCGCATCCGCGAGGAGGGCGCCGCGAAGGCGCGACGCGACGTCCTGTTGACTCGCACCTTCGGCAACGCCGCCTGGCGGCGCATCCACCGGCGTCTCGGTCAGGTCGAGAAGAACCAGGACGCCAATCTTGTGCGCGTCAGCGATCTGGCCTACGAGCAGGGCGGGTACGGAGAGAACCTGATCACCTGAGGATGCCGACCGACAAACGCAGTGCGGACCGCCTGGCGGAGAGCGCCGCCCGGACCATCGCCGCGGGGTTCAAGGCGGGCAAGGAGCGCTTCGACGCCGTCACGGAGCGCGCCCGGGCGCGCTTCGAGCAGCGCGACTGGCACGGCATGCTGGCCGACATGGGAGAGCGTCTGGAGCTCCACGCTCTCGAGGTCGACCGTCTCATCACCCACCTGCGCGGCACCCTTCAGGAGTCGGTCCGCGACGAATCGGTCTGGATCGGCGTCAAGGGGGCCTACGCCCGCCTCATTTCCGGCGGACGCAACCGCGAGCTCGCCGAGACGTTCTTCAACTCGGTGTCGCGCCGGGCCCTGTCGACCGCGGGCATCAACCCCGCCACCGAATTCGACGTGGACGATGCGCCGATCGGCCCGGACCAGGAGGAACCGTCGATCTACGAACGTCATGCCTGCACCGGCGATGCCGGAGAGGCGGTCCGCCGCATCCTGGAGGGTTGCGGCTTCGCGGTCCCGTTCGAAGACCTCGCGCGTGACGCGCAGCGCGCGGCCCGGGCGATCGAGGCGCAGGTGGCCGCGACCCCGGGAACGGGCCGCATTGACGCGATCGAGATGATCCGCCCGACGTTCTACCGGCAGAAACTGGCCTATCTGATCGGACGCATTCGCGCGCAGGGGGGCGTCCTGCCGCTGGTGCTGGTGCTGCGCCACGACGAGCGGGGGATCGGCGTGGACGCCGTGCTCGCGAGCCAGTCCGAGCTGAGCATCCTGTTCAGCTTCACGCGGTCTCATTTCCACGTCCTCACCCCGTGCCCGCGCGAGCTGGTCGTGTTCCTGAAGGGTCTGATGCCGCTCAAGCCGGTCGCGGAGCTGTACATCGCTCTCGGCTTCCACAAGCACGGCAAGACCGAGCTCTACCGCCATCTGCGTCTCTACTTGAGGACCACCTCCGATCGCTTCGAGTTCGCGCGCGGCGACGTCGGCATGGTGATGCTCGTCTTCACCCTTCCCGACTACGACTACGTGTTCAAGGTGATCCGCGATCGCTTCGCCTATCCGAAGAAGAACACCCGCCGGGACGTGATGGAGCGCTACCACATGGTCTTCGTCCACGACCGGGTCGGCCGGCTGGTGGAGGCGCAGGAGTTCGAATACCTCACGCTGCGTGCGGACCGGTTCCAGGGGGAGGTCCTCGAGGAGCTGCTGGCGCAGGCCGCCCTGTCGGTCAGCGCGACCGGCCGGACCGTGACCCTCAAGCACGTGTACGTCGAGCGCAAGGTCACGCCTCTCAACCTGTATTTGCGCGAGGCCGCCGAGCACGAGGCGCTGGACGTCGTGCACGATTACGGCGAGGCCGTCAAGGAGCTGGCGGCGGCCAACATCTTCCCGGGCGATCTGCTGGAGAAGAACTTCGGAGTCACGCGCCACGGACGGGTCGTGTTCTACGACTACGACGAGCTCTGCCTGATGACCGAATGCAACTTCCTCCGCATCCCCGCGCCGCGCCAGCCCGAGGACGAGCTCTCCGCCGAGCCCTGGTTCCAGGTCGGCGAGAACGACATCTTCCCGGAGGAATTCGCGCGTTTTCTCAGCATGAGCCAGCCGCTGCAGGAGGCGTTCAGGCGCCGCCACTCCGACCTGTTCGATCCCGGGTTCTGGAACGACATCCAGACGAGACTCCGCGCCGGCGAGATCGTGGACGTGTACCCCTACCCGCAGGCGAAACGGCTCCTCGCCTGAGCCCCGCCCCGGGACTATATTGCGCTAGCATGGAGCCGAGGAGCGGCGCATGAGCGGGACCCCCAATGGCGTCCGGATCACCGGTACGTCGACCCCGGAGTTCGAGACCATCCTGACACCGGAGGCGGTGTCGTTCGTGGCCGGCCTGGAACGGTCCTTCCGCGACCGGCGCCACGACCTGCTGGCCAGGCGGGTGCGCCGGCAGAAGGAGCTCGACGCCGGACGGCTTCCCGACTTCCTGCCCGAGACCCGCGCCATCCGCGAGGGTGACTGGCGGATCGACCCCGTGCCCGAAGACCTGCGCGACCGGCGCGTCGAGATCACGGGACCGGTCGACCGGAAGATGGTCATCAACGCCCTCAACTCCGGGGCGAGCGTCTTCATGGCCGACTTCGAGGACTCCCACTCGCCCGTGTGGGAGGCCACGATCCAGGGGCAGATCAACCTGCGCGACGCGGTGAGGGGAGACATCCGGCATACGAGCCCGGAGGGCAAGGAGTACCGGCTCCAGGGGAAGCCGGCCGTGTTGATGGTGCGGCCGCGCGGCTGGCACCTGGACGAGAAGCACGTCCTCGTCGACGGCCGTCCGATGACGGCGGGGATCTTCGATTTCGGTCTCTACTTCTTTCACAACGCGCGCCCGCTGGTCGCCAAAGGCACCGGTCCGTACTTCTATCTCCCCAAGCTCGAGAGCCATCTCGAGGCCCGCCTGTGGAACGATATCTTCGTGGCGGCGCAGGAGCAGCAGGCGATTCCACGGGGCACGATCAAGGCGACCGTCCTGATCGAGACGATCCCGGCCGCCTTCGAGATGGACGAGATCCTCCACGAGCTGCGGCCGCACGCCGCCGGTCTCAACTGCGGCCGCTGGGATTACATCTTCAGCATGATCAAGCGCCTGCGAGGTCACCGTGAGTTCGTCTTCCCGGACCGGGCGCAGGTCACGATGACGGCGCATTGCATGCGCAGCTACTCGCTCCTGGCGATCAGGACGTGCCACCGGCGCGGTGCCCACGCCATCGGCGGCATGGCCGCCCAGATCCCGATCAAGGACGACCCGGCGGCCAACGAGGCCGCCCTGGCGAAGGTCCGCGCGGACAAGGAGCGCGAGGCCCGCGACGGGCACGACGGCACCTGGGTGGCGCACCCGGGTCTCGTGGCTCTGGCGCGGCAGGAGTTCGACCGTCACATGCCGGAGCCGAACCAGATCGGCCGGCTGCGCGACGACGTCACCGTCACCGCGAGGGATCTCCTCACCGTGCCGCAGGGCACGATCACGGAGAACGGTCTGCGGACGAACGTCCGGGTCGGCGTGCAGTACCTGGAGGCGTGGCTCCGCGGCAGCGGCTGCGTGCCTCTGTACAACCTGATGGAGGACGCCGCCACCGCCGAGATCTCCCGCGCGCAGGTCTGGCAGTGGATCCGCCACCCGAAGGGGATCCTCGCGGACGGCCGGAAGGTCACGCTCGATCTGTTCCGGCGGGTGCTGGGCGAGGAGCTGGCGGCCCTGCGCCGCCGGTTCGGCGACGGGCCTTACAGCGCCGGCAAATACGACGAGGCGGCGCAGATGTTCGACGCGATCATCGCCAACGACGATCTCGAGGAGTTCCTGACCCTGCGGGCTTACGAGCGCCTCGAATGACGGGGCCATGAAGAAGAAGGAGGGGCTCAGCATGCTGAGCATCGAACAGCGGGCCATCGAGCTGGAGAAGCTCATCGTCAGCCACCAGGTCAGCCCCGAGCGCATCGCCTACCTGAAGGAGCAGTGGGCCTCGGATGAGCGCTGGGCGGGCATCCAGCGGCCGTACACCGTCGAAGAGATGCTGAAGTTCCGCGGCACCCTCAAGGTCGAGCACACCTTCGCCAAGCACGGGTCACTGCGTCTGTGGCACCTGCTGCACAGCGAGGATTTTCTGCCGGCGCTCGGCGCGCTCACCGGCAACATGGCGGTCCAGCAGGTCGAGGCCGGGCTCCGGGTCATCTACGTGAGCGGCTGGCAGGTCGCCGCCGACGCCAACCTGTCCGACGAGATGTATCCGGACCAGAGTCTCTATCCCTGCAACAGCGTGCCGGCGGTCGTGCGCAAAATCAACAACGCCCTGCGGCGGGCCGACGAGATCCAGGTGCTCGAGGGTCGCAAGGGGGGGCCGTACTGGTTCGCGCCGATCGTCGCCGACGGCGAGGCCGGGTTCGGCGGCCCGCTGAACTGCTACGAGCTGATGAAGTCGATGATCGAGGCGGGCGCTGCGGGGGTGCACTTCGAGGACCAGCTCGCCTCCGCCAAGAAGTGCGGCCACATGGGCGGGAAGGTGCTGGTGCCGACGCAGGAGTTCGTGCAGAAGCTGATCGCCGCCCGCCTGTCGGCCGACGTCGCGGGGGTCCCGGTGATCCTGATCGCGCGGACCGACGCCAACGGGGCGCGGCTTCTGACGAGCGACGTCGACGAGCGCGATCGGCGGTTCATGGCCGGGGAGCGCACGGCCGAGGGCTTCTACCGGATCGACGGCGGCATCGAGATGGCGATCGAGCGCGGGCTGGCGTACGCTCCCTACGCCGACATGATCTGGTGCGAGACGGCGCGCCCCGACCTGAAGGAGGCGAAACGGTTCGCCGAAGGCATGCACGCCAGATTCCCCGGGAAGCTCCTGAGCTACAACTGCTCACCGTCGTTCAACTGGAAGGGGAATCTCGACGACCGGACCATCGCCAACTTCCAGCGCGAGCTCGGAGCGATGGGCTACAAGTTCCAGTTCGTCACGCTCGCCGGGTTCCATTCCCTCAACCTCGGGATGTTCAACCTGGCGCGCTCCTATAAGAAGGACGGCATGGCGGCCTACGCCGAGTTCCAGTCGGAGGAATTCGCGCGCGAGAAGGAGTTCGGGTACATGGCGTCGACGCACCAGAAGTTCGTGGGGACCGGCTATTTCGACCGCATCATGGAGCTCATCTCCGAGGGCCAGACGTCGATCGGCGCCCTGCCGGGCTCGACCGAGGAAGAGCAGTTCAAGAAGAAACGCTGACGTCCCGCCGTTGACGCGCCCTCGCCCGAAACGCTAGCATGCGCGGCGTCCCTGACAGGGCGCGGCGTTTCACGAGGCGGGCGGCCGGATGGCCGGCCGGCGCCCCGTCGAGGGCGGAACGGGGGCAGGGCAGGGGAGGCGGAACGTGAGGATCGTGGTCCTGGGAGGAGCGGGCATCATCGGGCGCGCCATCGCGAGGGATCTGGCGGACGACAGGGAGATCAAGGAGATCGTGATCGCCGACCTCGACCTCGACGGCGCCAGGAAGGTGGCGGAGGGTCTCAAGCGGCCCGGTGCGACCGCGGTGAAGGCCGACGTGAGCGATCACGCCGGACTGGTCGCTCTCCTGCGTGGCGCAGGAGCGGTCGTCAACTCGGTGCAGTACTACTTCAACCTCCCGGTCATGAAGGCCTGTCTCGAGGCGAAGACGCATTACATCGATCTCGGCGGGCTGTTCCACACGACCCGCAAGCAGCTCGAGCTGCACGATGAGTTCAGGAAGGCCGGCCTGCTGGCGGTGCTCGGGCTCGGCTCGTGCCCCGGCATCGCCAACGTGCAGGCGCGCGCGGTCGCGGACGGATTCGAGGCGGTCGAGTCGGTGCGCATCTACAACGGCGCGACGCCGGACATGGGCGACTCGCTCGCCTGGGCCTACTCGATCCAGACGATCTTCGACGAGATCACACAGCCGCCGGTCGTGTTCCGCAACGGCAAGTTCCAGGAAACCGCCCCGCTCGGTGAAGAAGAGCTGTTCCGGTTCCAGGACCCGATCGGCGTCTCGAAGGTGCACCTGTCGCTGCACTCGGAGGTCGCCACTCTCCCCCTGACCTACGGTCCGAAGGGGATCAAGGAGTGCTTCTTCAAGATCTCCTTCTTCGGCTACTCGGAGAAGGCGCTGCGCCAGCTGCAGTTCCTGGCGCAGATCGGCATGGCCGGGACCGAGGCGGTCGAGGTGCGCGGCGCAAAGGTGCGCCCTCGCGACGTCCTGGTCGAGGTCCTGAAGCGGGCGCCCCAGATCGAGCGCACCGGGAGCCTCGGCTTCAAGGACATCGTCACCGAGGTGCGCGGCACGCGCGCCGGAAAACCGGTCGTCGGGAGGGTTGAAACGACCTGCTGGCCGCACAAGGCGTGGGGCCTGTCCGGAGGGACGCTCCTGGTCGCTTCACCGCCGGCCATCGTCGCCCGCTGGCTCGCAAAGGGACAGGTCAAGCACGCCGGCGTCCTGCCGCCCGAGCAGGCGGTGGACGCGGCCGCCTTCTTCCGCGATCTCGAAGCGCGCGGGGCGCACACGACCATCGCCGTCGCGGAGCCTTTCCCGGCGTAGACCTCGCACGGGTCGGCGTCCGGCGCGCCCGTGCCGCTTCAATCGAGCCCGTTCAGAAACCGCTGGACGGCGCCCCACAGCTCGTCGGCGTGCCGTGGCATCAGATCGTTGTGGCCACCACCCTGGATGGCCACGAATTCCTTTCGACCCGGCGCCAGATCGTAGAGGCGCCTGCCCAGGACGAACGGCGCGATCTCGTCGTCCGTCCCGTGGATGACCAGAACCGGCGCGCTGACCCGGTCCATCCGCTCCGCCGAATCGAAGCGGTACGATCCGGCCCGGCTCGCCACGTAAAGGATCCAGTGTCCGCCCGTCCTCAAGAGCTCCGGCGCCGATGTGAAGGCCGATTCCAGGATGACTCCGGCGAGCGCCGGAGAGTCCGCCCCGGCCGGCGGTCGGTGAGGTCGCGCGGCCGGCTCGTCGTCCCCCGCGGCGTGCCCGGCGGCCGCCAGATGGGTCGCCACCGCCGCCCCGATCGATCGACCCCACACGACGATCCGGGACGCGTCGATCCCCGGCCGCTCGCGCAGGTAGCGCAGCGCGGCCTCTCCGTCGCGGTACAAACCGGCCTCGGACGGCTGTCCTTCGCTCTGCCCGTAGCCGCGATAGTCCACGAGCAGGAGGTCGTATCCGGCCGCCCGTGTCAGGACCGCGACATCGAGGCAGCCGCCGATGTTCTCGGCGTTGCCGTGGAAGAAGAGCAACGTGACGCGCGGGCGCGTGATGGAGCCTGGCCCGCCGCCGGTCGGCGAACGTGCATCGCGGCGCCCTGCGGTCCCGGCCTGAATGAACCACGCGTGGATGCGCACGCCGTCCTCAGTGAGCAGGAAGACATCCTCGGAGGGCAAGCCAACCGCGACGGGCGTCTCGAAATATGTGCGCACGGGATAGAACGCCAGGCGTGACTCGAGAACGAGGACCGCGATTTTCAGTGACAGGACGACCGCGACGACGATTCCTCCCGCCGCCAGCGCGGTGCGAACGACGGCGAAGGCGGAGGCGCTCCAGCTCACCAGCAGTCAGATCGCCTTCGCGATATCGGCGAGCAAAGTGTGGTCATCGTCCAGGGTCACGTCCTTGGGCTCAGTCGGGCTCAGGATCTTGATGTCCTGGTCGGCCTGAACGACAGGCCTGTACTGCGGAATCGTCTTGTCCTTGAAGTGCAGGTGAACGGGCATGAGAACCCGCTTGATGTGGTTCTTGTCGTTTTGGGCCACATGAATCGTGATCAGATACTTGCCGTCCGGCTGACGCTCCGCCCGCCAGGAATAGCGGAAGGTCGGGATGCCGACGTCCCAGAACCACTGGTCGAAGAAGTAGGTGTAATCGGCGCCGGTGACCCGGTTGATCTCGCGCAGGAGCATCTCCGTCGAGATGTTCTGGTTCCTGTACGTCTCCTGGACGCCGCGCATCGCCTGCTTGTACGGTTCATCGTCGAGCTGCACCCTCAGCATGTGCAGCACGTACGGGCCCTTGTCGTAGAGGAGCGCGTACCGCTGCCGACCCGCGTTTGGTCCGTTGAGCATGTTGGCGGCGGAGATCGGAGCCTCGGGCTCGCCGACTTTGCCGTCCCGCTTCCACTCTTCCAGCGTCCTCTGGAAGCGCTTCGGTCCCTGGTACTCCTTGACGAAGATGCCTGAGGCGTACTCGGCGAACGACTCGCTCAGCCATTCGTCGTCATCGGAAGCGTTCCCGATCTGGTGGCCCCACCACTGATGGGCGAACTCGTGAGAGATGAACCCGTGGATGAAATCGCTTTCCGTCTGGGCCTGTGACAGGAAGGCCTGACCGGTGAGCTGGACAAACCCCTGCGGAGACTGCCCGAAGCTGAGCTGCGGCGCCATCTGGGCGATATGGAGCTGATCGTAAGGATACGGACCGTAGATCTTCTCGTACAGCTTGAGGATTTCCTTGCCTTCGTTCAGAAGCCCCTCGACTTTGGTCACCGGCGCGGACAGCTGGAAGGTCACGGGGTGGTCCAGGCCGAGCTGCTTCAGCTCATCCGAATCGGTGATGCTCACCGTCATGGTCGGAAAGGAGTGCATGGTCATCGGCACCGTCTTCTTCGAGTCCTCGCCAACATAAGTGGCCTGGTTCTTCTGGAAGCGGCCGAAGATGACCCAGGGAAAGGTGACCGGGATCTCGCACGCCGTCTCCATCACGTTCTGGCCCTTCTCCTTGTCCTCGAACTCCCGGCTGATCGTCCCTGAGCCGGTGATCAGATACGGCTTGGGGACGCGCACCGTCCAGTGGAAGGTCGATCGGCCGCCGAGGTAGCCGTACTGGGGATACCACGGGAGCTCGACGAGGCCGAACGACTCCGCGGTCAGCTGATCGATGACCTGGGCTTTTCCCTTTACGTTGACCTTGAGCGCCTTTCCGGCGTGCCCCGCCTGCGGCAGGAGGATCAGCAGTTGGTCCCTCTTGTGCGTATAGGGGAGCGGTTGGCCGGTCTCGTCGGCGACCGCGGTGATTTTGATCGGCCGGAAGTCCTCGTACCACCGCTTGTCGTAGTCGGCATTGCTGCTCAGATCGAAGCGCAGCGCCCGCAGGCCTTCCATCAGGGGCTCGACCGTCATCGTCGCGTCCCACTCGACATCCTTGGTGGTCGGCATGTTCAGGGTCATGTCGTTGTGGGTGACACGGATCACCCGCGGGCCGTCTCGATCGGGGAGCATCACGTAGTGTCCAGCCGGATCGAGATCGGCCTGTTTGTGCCACCTCGCCCACGGCACGAGGTAGCGCCGGTTCTTGGCCCCCAGGCTCTCGCTGGCATACAGGAGGTTCTCGTGAATCTCCTGGGGATTGAACAGATAGGTCAGCCAGTCGTGCTTGGCGGTGTGAAAATCGGCCAGGAAAAAATCCTGACCCTTCAGACTCGAGATCCGGTTCTCGAGGAACTGCATCTCGAGATGAATCGGGACCTTCTCCGATCGTGTGCCGTCCAGCCAGCCGTTACGGTCGGCAAGAATCTGGCCCGCCCGTGCGGCGTCTCCGGAGCCAGGGGTGGGTTTGCCGAGGGCCCGGAACGTCCTGTCGGTTCCGTCGCAGAAGCGGAAAACCGCCTCGGTGAACGGCTCCTTCAGGGTCTCGGCGCCGTAGTACTTGTTCAGCATGAAGCGCTGCGTCCGGTTGGGTGGCGTCATCGACGCCTCGCCGTCGCCGATGAACGCCGCACCGGTGACCTCGCCGCCGATCGGTTGCATCAGGAAAACAGTCCCCTGCTTCAGAAGGAGAGTCATGTTGTCCTTCTTGATCGACAGGTTGGTGATCGTGTAGCCGGTGGAGGCGTCGAGCCCTATCTGGTAGAAGGCGTCGAAGATCTCCTCGCGGTGACCGGCGAAGTCAAAGCCGGCCGGCGCGCTCTGCGCCGGAGCCGGCGTTGCGGAGCCGGATTCCGGGGCGGGTGGCGGCTCGGGCGGGGGAGGGGCCGGGACCGCGGCCAGCGCCGCGCCGGACGGGGTCGTCGAGGACGAGGCGCCGGGTGTCCCGGTCGCGGCGATGAAGAGCGCGAGGGCGAGCACACCAGGCCGGATGGGTGGAGCGAACGTGGTCGGCATCTCAACCTCCCTGCGCTGTCGTGAACCGGGTCCGGAGGGCGGACGGTGCCGCCGTGGTCGGACGATCCTATCACCGCCGTTGCGCGGCGACCGCCCGCGCGGCGTCGCCGGCTCCGGTCAGGCGATCAGACGGACGATCGTCTTGAGAGGGTCGGTCGACTGATCGACGACCGCGGCGATCCCCTCCAGAAGGGGCAGCCGGAGACGGTGGCGCGCGGCCAGCTCGCGGGCCAGCCGGACCGAACCGATCCCCTCGACCACGCCCGGGATCGACGCCAGCGCCTCCTCCGCCGGACGGCGGCGCGCCAGCTCTTCCCCCATGCGGCGATTGCGGCTGTGACCGCTCAGGCCGGTGCCGACGAGGTCCCCGAGACCGGCGAGACCGTAGAAGGTGGCGCGCCGGCCGCCGAGCGCGACCCCGAGACGGGCCAGCTCGGGCAGGGCGCGCGTCAAAAGAGCCGCCTTGGTGTTCAGACCGAGACCGAGCCCGTCGCACAGACCGAAGGCGAGGGCGTAGGCGTTCTTCAGGACGCCGCCCAGCTCGACGCCCGCCACATCGCGACTGACCTGCATCCGCAGGATCGGTGTCTGCAGATCGCGCCGGACGGCGCGCGCCAGCCGTGGATCACGGCACGCCAGCACCACCGCCGTCGGCATGCCCCGGCTGAGCTCGTGCGCGATCGAGGGACCGGAGACGGCGAGGACGCGCGTCGCGAGGGACGGAGGGATCTCGGAAGCGAGCACCTCGCTCATGCGCAGGTAGGTGCCGGGCTCGAGCCCCTTCGAGGCGCTGACGATCACGGGCGCATCGCTCCCCACCGCGCGCGTGTCGCCGAGCGTCCGGCCGACCTGGCGGGCCACCTCGCGCACCACCTTCGACGGGACGGTTACCAGGATGACGCCGGCGCCACTGAGCGCCTCCGGCAGATCGGTCGTGACGCGCAGCGTCCGTGGCAGCGGGACGTCGGGAAGATACTTCGTGTTCAGACGGCGCTCGCGGATCTCCGCGGCGACGTCCGTCTCGATCGTCCAGGCCACCACGTCGCGGCTCTTCCCGGCGCGGATGCCCGGGACGCCGCCCGCCAGGACGATGCCGAGCGTGGTTCCGAGGTTCCCGGCGCCGAGTATTGCGACTTTCAGGCTCGCCATCGGACCTCCGAGACGCCACTGCGTCGCAACGTGCGGCGCGTGGTCGCGCGCGACACCGGATCGACGCGGCCGGCGGCGTACTCTAGCATAGGGGCGATGCTATAATTCGCGCCCGGCGCCTCCCGGGAGCGGCATGGAATACGAACCGGTCATCGGCCTCGAAGTGCACTGCCAGCTCCTCACCGATTCGAAGATCTTCTGCGGCTGCTCGACGCGCTTCGGCTCCCCTCCGAACACGAACGTCTGCCCGGTCTGCCTCGGGATGCCCGGCACGCTGCCGGTGCTCAACCGGCGGGCGGTGGAGTTCGCGTTGCGCGCCGCGCTGGCCCTCGACTGCGACATCAACGCCGTCTCGATCTTCGCGCGCAAGAACTACTTCTACCCCGATCTCCCGAAGGGATACCAGATCTCGATGTACGACCGGCCGCTGGCGGTCGGCGGTCACCTCGACATCGAGCCGGAGGGGGCGAGCCGGCGCATCGGCATCACGCGCATCCACATGGAGGAGGACGCCGGCAAGCTGCTGCACGAGGGGTTTCCGGACTCCGAGACCAAATCGTACGTCGATTTCAACCGCTCGGGGGTGCCGCTGATCGAGATCGTCAGCGAGCCCGACCTGCGCTCGCCCGGGGAGGCGCACGCCTACTACTCCAGCCTGCGCAGCGCCCTGGTCTACCTCGGCGTGACGGACGGCAACATGGAGGAGGGATCGCTCCGCTGCGACGCCAACGTGTCGCTGCGACCGCGCGGCGCGAGCACGCTCGGCACCAAGGCGGAGCTGAAGAACTTGAACTCGTTCAAGTTCGTGCAGCACGCCCTGGAGCACGAGATCCGCCGCCAGACCGACCTGTTGTCCCGCGGCCAGAGGATCCTCCAGGAGACGCGTCTGTACGACCCGGCCGAGGACCGGACGTACCCGATGCGCTCGAAGGAAGAGGCGCACGACTACCGTTACTTCCCCGAGCCTGATCTGCTGCCGCTTCGGGTCGAGACGCAATGGATCGACGAGGTCCGTCGAGGCCTGCCCGAGCTGCCCGCGGCGCGCCGCCAGCGGTTCGTCACGAAGTGGGGGCTGAAGGAGCAGAGCGCCCACGTGCTGACGATGAGCCGTCCGATCGCCGACTATTTCGAGGCGACGGCGACCGCCGCCGGGGACGCCCAGGCCGCCGCCAACTGGATCGAGACCGAGGTCCTGAGAAAGATCAAGGAGAGCCGGACCGAGGTCAGGACACCGGCGGACATCCCGCTGGCTCCCGAGAGGCTCGGAAGGCTCGTCGCGATGATCAAGGACGGCACGATCTCGGGCAAGATCGCCAAGGACGTGTTCGAGAGGATCTACGACACCGGCGGGGATCCCGCCGAGGTGGTGCGCGCGCAGGGCCTGGGACAGGTGACCGACGAGGGCCCGATCCGCGCGGCGATCGCGAAGGTGATCGCGGAGAACCCCGACCAGCTCTCCAAGTACCGGGCCGGCAAGGCGGCGCTCCTCGGCTTCTTTGTCGGGCAGGTGCTCAAGGCGACTGGCGGCAAGGCGAACCCGGCGCTCGTCAATCGCCTTCTCAAAGAGAGCCTGGACAGGCCTTGAGGCGCGCGCCCCGCCGGGCCGGCAGGTCGCGGGCATGATCCAGTTCTTTCACGTCACCAAGAAGTACCAGCAGGGCTCGCCGGCCCTCTCCGATGTGAGCGCGCACATCGAGAAAGGGGAGTTCGTTTTTCTCACCGGTCCAAGCGGCGCCGGAAAGACCACCTTCCTCAAGATGATCTTCCGCGACGACGTGCCGACCTCGGGGCAGGTGATCGTCCACAATGAAGACGTGGCGACCATGCCGGCCCGGCGGATCCCGTACCTGCGCCGCCTTATCGGCGTCGTCTTCCAGGACTTCAAGCTGCTGCCGCGCAAGACCGTGTTCGAGAACGTGGCCTTCGCCACCCAGGTCATCGGTCTGCCGCGCCGGGAGCAGCGCGCCCGCACCTTCCAGGTGCTCGAGATGCTCGGGCTGAACCACCGGCTGCACAACTATCCCGAGCAGGTCTCGGGAGGCGAGCAACAGCGCATGGCGATCGCCCGCGCCCTGGTGAACCGACCGCTCATCCTGCTGGCCGACGAGCCGACCGGCAATCTCGACCCGGATCTGGCGAAGGAGATCATGAGCCTGTTCAAGGACATCAACTCGCACGGGACGACGGTGATCGTGGCCACCCACGACCGCGATCTGATCCGGCGGATGGGCCGTCGTGTGATCGCGCTGGATCACGGCCGCCTCGTCGCCGCGGCGGTGGCCTGAGATGCCGCGCCTGCTGCGCGCGCTGCAGCACTGCCTGCGCGAGGCCTGGGACGGTCTGTGGCGCAACCCGGCGCTCAGCACGCTGGCCGCCGCGTCGATCGGCATCTCGCTCTACGTCCTGGGGCTGTTCCTCCTCCTGGCGTTCAATCTGGGCCGGTTCGTCGACACCCTCGGGAAGGAGATGCAGGTGCAGGTGTATCTCAAGGAAGAGATCACGCCCGCCGACCTCAAGACGCTGCGGGCCGAGTTCTCCTCCGACCCGGCGATCGAGGTCGTCCGCTTCGTCTCGAAAACCGACGCCCGCCTGCGTTTCGAGCGCGACTTCCCGTCGCTACGCGATCTGCCCGAGCGCGTCGGCGGGAATCCGTTCCCCGCCTCGTTCGACCTGGAGATCCGCGACGCCGACCGGAATCCCGACGCGCTCGATCGCATCACCAAGACGTACCAGAAGGCCCCCGGTGTCGAGGAGGTGCGCTATGACCGCGGCTGGACCGAGCGTCTGGTGGGTCTCGTCGACCTCGTCCGGCGGGGCGGTCTGGGTCTGGGCATCCTGCTGGCGGGCGCGGCGCTGGTGACGGTGGGCGCCGTGGTGCAGCTGACCGTCCTGGCCCGCCGCGAGGAGATCGAGATCATGAAGCTGGTCGGGGCGACCGCGGCCTTCATCCGAGGTCCGTTCCTCCTGGCCGCCGCCGTCCAGGGGCTGGCCGGTGGCGTGATCGCCCTGGCCGGGCTGTACGTCACGCACCGCATGGTCGAGCGGACCGTGGTGTTCACCACGAACCCGTTCATGACGATCGTGGCCGGCCGGTTCCTGCCGGCCCAGGCGTCGGCGGCGCTGGCCGCCGGCGGCGCGGCGCTCGGGATCGTCGCCGCCATCCTGTCGCTCCGGCGAGCCGGGACGTTCTGAACCGTCACAAAGGAGGCCTATCGATGCCGCGACAGAACAGCCGTCCTTCCGGAATCCCCGCCGCGACCCTGGGAGCGATCACCCTGGCGGCGGTCGGAATCGCCGTCGCCGTCCTGTCGCGGCCCCCCGCAGCGGCCGCGGAGAGCACGGAGGCCACGAAGAAGATCGTGCTGCAAAACGAGCGCGTCCGGGCCCAGGCGAATTACTACCCGGCGGGCGCGTCCATCCCGGAGCACGAGCACACCTCGCCGCGCGTCGTGGTCGTCATCGAGGGGGGTACGCTCGAGGTGCGCGACGCCTCCGGCAAGGTGTCCACCCTGTCGTTGAAGAACGGCGACATCGTCTGGAGGGGTCCCGAGAGGCACTCCGTCACGAACGTCGGCTCGACCCCGGTGCGTCTGGTCGAGATCGACATCCTCGATTGCCCGAAGCGCTAGGGTTCTAGAACTCGCGGGCGATATAGAACTGGGAGACGGTGCCGCCCTTGTGGAAGGGATCGTCGACCCGTTCGACGGTGCACGGGTTGGCGATGTAGCAATCGCCCGGGATGCTCGGGTCGCACACCGTGTTGCACGCCTCGATCGAGTTCGAGAACTGCTTCGCGAACGACCAGGTGAGCTGGAAGGGGCCGAGATAAAAGCCCCAGCCGAAGCCGTACGAGGCGCGTCCGTCGCCGAGCTGTCCGTTCTTGGAGTCCCAGAACTTGTACCGCCGGTTCACCGGATTGCCGGCGGGATCGACGATGACGGTGCCCGGGTCGAGGTTGCCGTTGATCGCTCCGGTCAGCTGGAACCCCAGACGCGGGTCGTAGAATTCGTTTCCCCCGAACCAGGCGGAGCCGACATCCAGGAACAGGAAGCCGCGGAGATCGCGTATGACGCCGAACGGGAAGGCGAGGGCGTCCACGAGCGGGAAGCGGTATTCCAGGTTCAGGAACGAGATGCGGTTGCCGAAGAACTCGCGGAAATCGTAGCCCCGCAGCTGGTTCAGCCCTCCCATCGAGTAGATGCTGTAGCCGTTGCCGTTGCTCACGGCCCCGACGAGACGGAGCGCCAGCAGGGAGCGGGAGGTCGCCCGGCGGTACAACCGGTAGTCGAGGATGGTGTTCACGAACGTGCCGCTGTTGAACACATCGGTATCGCCGCTGGCGCTCAAGGTCGGGGCCCAGTCCTGACTCAGGTCGAAGCGCTGGCCGTGATACGGGCCGAACTCCTTGAAGCGCGTCGTGTCGCCGCTGATGTTCCAGCCGACCTGAGGAAACTTCTCGGACAGCGTGGCGAAATCGGTCTCGAACGTGACGGGGTTGACGCCGACCGGACGGTCGATGCTGCGGTCGAAGTAGCCGGCGGACGCGCCGATCCGGTAGTAGCGGTCGAGCGGATAGCTGATCTCGACCCCGCCCCCCGTGTATCGGCTGAACTGGCGGCTGCGGGCCGTCGCGCCGGTGGACGCGGACTGGACGAAGTAGAAATCCCGGTAGTCCGTGACGAACGTGCTCCAGTTCCAGCGATGCTTCAGGTTGAAGTAGGAATAGTAGAAGTTCGAGAAGGTCGAGACCGACTGGAAGCTGAAGAACATCCGGTGATCGCCGAGCAGATCGGACATCAGGATCTGGGCGTTGCTCAGGACGGTGCCGTCGTCCGCCACGCCGACCAGGACGGACGGCGCGTTCTCGACGTGGTACCGGATCGTGTCGTACTTCTTCCTCTTGTCGTCGTCGAGGGTGAGCTGCAGCGGCGGCTGGAACGGCTGGATCTCGGCGGGCTCGCGCGCCTGCTCCGCCGGCCGGATGATCGATTCGGGCTCGCCCGGCGTCGTGCGGAACAGTCGGAAACGGCCGCCGCCGTAGTACGTGTACACCAGGGCCGTCTTGCCGTTCTCGTCCGGCAGCTCGAGCGGTGTGAAGACGCCGCCCAGGATGTCGGTCTGCCGCCGGATCTCGCCGGATTGAAGATCAATCGAGTACAGGTTGAAGATGCCGCCGTTCGCGTCGGAGGAATACCAGACCTTCTTGCCGTCGCGTGAGAAGGACGGCTGGATGTCGCTGCTGTCGCCGAAGGTCAGCTGGACCTTGCGGGAGGGGTCGTTCGCGTCCACCAGGAAGATCTTCTCCGAGGAGTTGATTCGCCGGTTGTAGAGGATCTGCGTGCCGTCCGGCGACCATGCGGGGTTGCCGTCGTAGAACTCGTCCTGCGTGAGGTTCTTCACCTCGGCGGTGTCGAGGTCGTAGGTGAACAGGTCCACCTGCCCGCCCCGGTTCCCCTCGAAGGCGATCTTCTTCCCGTCGGGGCTCCAGGCGGGCGACAGCTCGTCGTCCACCGTGGGGATGCTGATCATCCGCTCCATGTCGCCGCGCACGGCGTCGAAGATCAGGAGAGCCCGCTCGTTCTCCCGGCGCGCGAAGAAGGCCACGCGGTCCCCCTCCGGTGACCAGGTCAGGTCCTTCTTGCCCTGGAAGGCGCCGTAGACCGGGTATTCGAACTGGTTTGTGAACCCCTTGGTCAGATTGCGGAAGATCTTCCCGTCCTTGGCCGAGATGATCACCACGTCGAGATCCTCGTAGCGGGTGGTCATCGCCGCGATCAGCTCCCCCGACGGCGACAGGGCGGGCGAGAAGGTGACGTACTCTTCGTCGTAATCGTCCCGCCGGTTCTTGGCGGCGATCTCCTTGCCGTAGTCCTCGGCCTCTTTCTTGTCCAGGAGGGACGGCAGGTACTTCTTCTGCAGGAACTTCTTGAATTGTCTGTCAAACTCGTTCGCTTCCAGGCCGAAGGCGTCCTTGATCGGCTTGGCGACGTTGTTCGCCAGGAGGCTCTTGCGGAACTCCCACAGGAAGTTGCGGATCCCCTCCGAGCCGTAGTGCTCCTCGATGAAGTCGAAGGCCGCCTGGCCGTAGCGGTAGGTCAGGAAATTGAGGGTCTGCAGACGGTGGATCGGCGGGATGAGGCCGTTCACGACGGCGTCGCGGATGATCATCCTGTCGAAGTTGTCCTCGTCGCGCCCCAGATGGCTTGCCAGCCCCTCCATGATCCAGGAGGGCACGTTGGCGCGGAAGGCGCGTGACAGCGACTCCTGGTACAGGATGCTGAACTCGAAGACGTGCGTCAGCTCGTGTCCGATCAGGGCGTATTTCTTGTCGGGGGGGACGTCCATCGGCAGGACCATGCGGTTCTCGATCGGCTCGGCGAAGGCGCCCACGTACTCGGGGATGAACTCCAGCATGACGTTGGTCTGCTCGAACTCCACGTGCGTCTTGTAGTAGATGAGCGGGATGCGGAACTTGATCTCGTGGTCCAGCAGCTGCGACAGCCGCATGTACTGGCTTTCGGCGTCGGACACCACCTCCTGCAGCAGCGATTCCTCCTCGGGGTAGTAATAGACATCGAAGTGCGGGGACCTGTAGATGCGCCAGTCGAAGTTCTGGTAGGCGATCTTGTTCTTGCCGAACCCGAGGACGCGGTCGGGGACGGCGAGCGACGCAAGCGCCAGAACGACGAGGGCGACCGGGACCAGGCGTCTCAAGACCGGCTCCTATTCGTTGAAGATGAAGCGCTGGGCCGTTCGCGGCTTGGGCACGACGATCGACAGGAGGTCCTCCTCGAACTGCTCGAACAGTGAGTAGATGGCGGTGAGGCGATCGGTGCCGTGGCCGTTCACGGTGTTGTCCCCGGTGAACTGGTCCTCGTACAGCAGCCGGCCGGTGGCCCCCTCCAGGAAGAACAGGTTCAGGCCGAGCGTGAAGCCCTCCCGCTCGACGAAGCGCGTCCGGCGCACGCGCTGCCCCGTGACCGGCGAGATCTCGTCCATGGTCACGAACCCCGATCGATCGGCGGCCTCGTACGACGCCTTCCCCGAGATGATCAGGTCCGCCCCGAACGTGTCCGCCAGGCGCCGCCAGAAACCGCTGTTGGCCAGCAGGTCCTTCAAGGGCTGCTCCGGCAGGGCGGGCGGGTCCACGTCCAGGATATTGAGATTCGTTTTCTTGCGCAGCTCACGGCGCAGCAGCTTCACCAGCTCCTTGTTCAGATCGACCCCCGCGACCTCCTTGTCCACCAGCATGCTGGTGACCAGGATCTTCTTCATGCCGCTCATGTCGATACGCGAGGGCATCGGCGTGGCGATGATCACGCGGGAGGTGCCCGCCGTCGCCGCGCTGGTCCAGCCGAGAGCGAGCACCACGATGGGGATCCACGCCAGCCTTCCGATCGGCCGCCGCACGGGCCCTACGCTCCACCGGAAACCGCGGGTGGCCCCGGTGCGGGTGACGGCTCCGGGGTCGCCGATCCTCCGGGGCCCGGCGCGGGCCCTGGCGCCGGTGACGTTTCCGGCACCGGCGAGGGCCCGGGAGAGGGCGCCGCGCCCGGCTCGCCGCCGCAGCTCTTGACCGTCTTGCAGAGCTCCTGGAACGACTGGTAGTTGTCGCGGATCTCCTTGCTGCCGGGGTCGAGCCGGCGGGCCTCCTCGTACTCCTTGCGGGCCCTCTCGAACTGGCCGAGGCTCTCGTAGGCCACACCGAGATTGTTGTGAAGGTGGGCGCTGTCGGAATGGTCCTTGAGGATCTTTTCCCAGCGGAACGCCGCCTCGCGCCACAGCCCCTGCTGCGCCGCTTCCGCGCCGAAGCGCATGACGTCTTTGAACGAATCACGCTCGCCGGCTTCCGCAAAGGCCAACGAGACGACGATCAGGCAGGCCGCACAGAGTATCCGCTTTCCCATCGTCGCGCCCCGGGCCTTCCGTCCGGACTGTCGGCCCGGGTCGGACCGAGCGATCGGGAAGGGGGAGGACCGCAGCAGTATAGAGCAATGATCGAGCCATTTTCAATGCGCGAATGGGTTGACAACCTTTGCCGAGTCAATAGATTATCCCTTGATGTCCCGCGTAACCAAGGACTGTTTCGGAACGGTCATCGCCAGCCTGAAGAAGATGAAGGAGTGCGTCCGCTGCGAGCTCCTTGCGGAGTGCCGGGCGATCAACTGGCAGGCGCAGCAGGAGTCCGATACGCATCCTGTCGTCGTCCGCAAGACCCCCAGGAACGGCGACAACTCGAACACCACCCCGGCCTGAACGGGGCGTCTACTCGTCGATCGGCTCGAACAGGAACCGCAGGACGGGCGCGCGCCCGGACAGTCTTTCGAGCAACCTCGTCCTGAGGCGGCCCGGCAAGGCGAAGCAGGCGATCCAGGCAACCCCGAGCAGCATGAAGAGAACGCCCGCGCGGTGGACCGTCGTGGAGACGGCCCGGACGCTGTCCTCCCCCAGGAGCCCGAACCGGTAGAACAGCTCGTTCCAGTCGTGATCGCCGCCCCCGACCAGGGGAAGGGCGAGATCGCGGGCATCGGCCATGTAGACCGAGATGTCGGCGAGGTTCTCGCCGATCCACCAGACGCAACAGGCCGCCCCAAGGGGACGCGATGGACGCGCGACGAGGAAATAGCCCGCGAGAACCAGGGGGACTGCCAGCTGTCCCAACGTGCCGCCGAGATAGTGCAGGGTCGCTCCGAAGGGCGCGAGGATCAGATGGCCGGCTTCGTGGAAGGCGAGGTTGACCAGATCGAGGAAGCAGCCGGAGGCGCCGGTGGCGAGACGCGCGGTCCAGAAGCCGAGGAGCGCGAGGAGCAGGACGGCAAGGCGGCCCTCGCCGCTCCCGGCCCGGGAGATCGACGCGGTCGCGGCGCCGTTCACGGTCGCTTCGGCGGCGCCGAGGCGAAGCAGCTGGTGCGCGCCTGCACGAGGTGGTCGGGCGCGCGCGGGAGCAGGGCGACCGTCCGCCAGCCGGAGCGCTCCGGGGCGGTCGGGGCGTAGCTGACCAGGTACTGATGCCGTAGAGACTCGGAGATCCGGCGGCAGGCGGTCTCCACCTCGTCCTGCGAGGCGACCACCTGGAACTCCCCGCCGGTCTCCCCGGCGACCTTGCGAAGGAGCGGCTGGGGAGGATCGTCCGCCGTGCCCAGGACGACGACGCTCAGCGTGGAGCCCGACTTGCGGACGGCGTCGAGCGCCTCGACGAGCGCTTCATCGACAGTGAGATCCGCGGGCGCCGGCGGTCCCACCAGCTCCGGCCCCCCGTACACCAGCGCCAGGATGACACGCCCGCGCGAGCGGCTCGCGAGACCGCGATGCGCCTCCTGGAGCGCCTCCGCAAGGGTGGCCGAGCCGCGATCGGTCCCCGAGGCGATCGCGGAGAGTCGCTCCTCGAACGCACCCCGGTCGTAGGAGAATTCGAGCGCGGGGCCGGCGGGCTCCGCGGCTCCTTCGCCGACGGTCTTGGTCTTCGTGTCCGGCTTCCCCGTCTTGCGGTTTGCCTGGGAGGCGGACGGGCGCGCCGCCGTATCGACCGCGCGCAGGGCTCCGACCTCGGCCAGACCCAGCGCGTCGAACGACAGCAGGGAGTCGGTGAAGGCCAGGGCGCCGCGCACCAGGACACCGCGCGCCGCCTCCGACGCGGGGGACTGGACCAGGACGGCGATCGTCTGGGGAACCGGCTCGTTGTCGATATGCAGGATCAGCTGGCGTGTACCGTTCTCGGTCAGGACGAAGTCGCCCACCGACAATCCTTCGACGAAGCGGCCGCCCGAGTCCCGCACGACCGCCGGGATGATCGCGAGCGGCGTGACGGAGTCTCCGGCCAGGTCGGCGGCGCGGGAAATGAACGACACCTTGGCGCGGCGTCCCCCCGCGGTCAGCGCCGTGACGACGATGGTGTGCCGCTTGATTTCTTCTCCGAAGTCGATCTCCGTGGCGTACGGCGCCTTGCGATCGGTCGACACGAGCCGTCCGTCGACGAAGAAGTCCACCCCCGCGACGCTGTCGCCCGGCGGCAGCGTCGGCTCGATGACGATGCGCGTGACACCGACCAGGTACGTCTCGTTCGGCTCCGTCATCGTCATCGAGAAGCCGCCGTCGTCGCCGCTGCGCTGGGCCGCGCCGTGGGGCGCCGGCGGCCGCGGCCGCGGGACCGGCTGGGCGCCACGCAGCAGGGTGCCCAGCCCGAAAAACAGGGCGGCGAACGTCAGCACGCTCGCGACGAGGATGAAGCGGCCTTTGCGGAGAACCACGCGGCGACTCCCCGGGAATCGGACGGCAACGGGAAGGACAAGATAGAGGCGGGGCGCGCTCGCGTCAAGCGCTCCCGTTCTCGTGTACGATGCGGCCGGCGGGACGTTGCGCGGACCGCATGCAGGGGACCCCGGAATGCAGCCCGATCGTCCGATCAGGGTCGTCAGAAGCGTACAGGGCCGCGTGGCGGCCCCGCCGTCCAAGAGCGCCACGCAGCGGGCGCTGATCGCCGCCGCTCTTGCCCCCGGACGATCGCACCTTCGTCATCCGCTCCTGTCCGACGATTCGCGGCATCTCGTCGCCGCCCTCGGCGCGGTCGGGATCGCCGCGCGCGTCACCGGGACCGGCGAGAGCGCCACGATCGAGGTCGAGGGCCGCGGCGGCGACATTCCCGCGACACGGGCCGGGGTCTCCGTCGGCAACGCCGGGACGGCGATGCGCTTCCTGACCGCCCTCCTGGCTCTCGGGCACGGCGATTACATCATCGACGGCGACGCCCGGATGCGGCAGCGGCCCATCGAGGAGCTGCTCGCGGCCCTGCGCCCGCTCGGGGCCGCCGCCACGTCGGTGCATGGCAACGGCTGCCCGCCGGTGCGGGTCGGCGGCGGGCTGCGGGGCGGTACGACGCGGCTGCGGGGCGGCACCAGCAGCCAGTTTCTCTCCGCCATCCTCCTGGTCGCGCCGGTTGTGCCGGAGGGGGTCCGCGTGGAGATGGAGGGCCCGATGGTGTCGCGTCCCTACGTCCGCCTGACGATCGACGTGATGCGCCGCTTCGGGGCCGACGTAGAGACGACTCCCGAGGGAGCCGTGCCGGAGGTCTTCGTGGTGCCGCCCCGTCGGGGCTACCGGGCAGCAGATCTCGAGATCGAAGGAGACTACTCGTCGGCGTCGTATTTCTTCGCCGCCGCGGCGGTCACCGGCGGGCGCGTGCGCGTGGACCGGCTCGACCCGAATTCATCCCAGGGGGACGCCCGTTTTGTGGCGCTCCTGGAGCGGATGGGCTGCGGCGTCGAGACGGGCGACGACTGGGTCGCCGTGGAAGGACCGGCGACGCTGCGCGGCATCGAAGCCGATTGCCGGGACATGCCCGACATCGTGCCGACCCTCGCCGTCATGGCTCTGTTCGCCGGCGAGCCTACCCGGATCACCGGGGTTCCCCACCTCAAGGTGAAGGAGAGCGACCGGATCGCGACCCTGGTCGCCGAAGTGACCCGACTGGGAGGGACGGCGACGACGCAACCGGACGGGCTGACCATCGAGCCGCGCGCTCTCCGCGGGGCTCGCATCGAGACCTATTCCGACCATCGCCTGGCGATGGCCTTCGCCGTCGCGGGACTGCGTGTCCCGGGTGTCGTCATCACCGACCCCGGCTGCGTCTCGAAGTCGTTCCCCGATTTCTGGGACCGGTTCGACCGGCTCGGCGCCGGCCCGGCCTGATCGTTCTTCGCCGGAATAAAAAAGCCCCCGCGGGCGGACCCGCGGGGGCGATGATCGAAGGAACTGGACCAGCCGGGTTCTAGAACCGGAGCCTGGCGTTCCCGTAAATCCGCACGACCTTGTCATCCAGGCCGCCGGAGAAGTCCTTCAGGGTATCGTCCGGGCTGAGCTGCGACAGCGCGGCCGTGAAGGTCAGGTTCTTGTTGTAGTTGTAGCCGTACCAGGCGTCGATCGCCGTGCCGATCTTGTCGTTGCCGGCAACGTCCTTCTTGTCGGCGGTGTACTGCCAGAACTCGGCGCCCAATTCGTGCTTGTCGCCGAAGCGGCCGTTCCAGCCAACCGCCAGGCCCTGGATGCCGAGATCGCCGATGCCGCCGGTAAGGGCGGTCGGGCTGCCGGCGAGCTGGAACCAGTCGCCATGGCCCATACGGTTGTGGAAATCGCCGAACATCGGGATGAAGCCCTTCTCGTCGCCGTCGGTGCCGTCGTCGTCACCGCTGGCCTCCTCGATGCGGCCGTAGAAGCGATGGTTGTTCTTTCCCATCTTGAAGTTCCAGCCGATCCAACCCTCGCCGACATTGCCCTTCGCCTTGCAGTTGCCGGTGCAGCCGGCGCTGCCGTCGGCGTCGCCCGACTGCTTGGCATACTCGACGTTCCAGAAGAGACCGTTCTTGTTCTCGATGTCCCTGCCCCAGCGAGCGCCCAGGGTCAGCACGTCGAAGTCGAAGGTCGACGACCCGCCGTGGGTCTTCAGATCGAGAGCATAGAGATCGAGCGTGCCGAGCGGGATGTCCCAGTTGGTGTAGGCGCCGTAGAAGTTCGTCGTCGAGGCGATATAGCCCGAGAACCCGCCGCCGGTCATGTTGATCTGGTCGGGCGGCTGGAAGGCGGCGCCGATCGTATCGACCCCACCCTGTACGGGCCGGGTGGCGATCAGCATGACGGTGCCCTTCTTGAACTTGAAGTTGCCGACCATGCCGTCATGGGTCAGACCGGCATAGAAGTCGAGGTCGCCCAGCATCAGCTCGTTGCCCGCCACGATCTCCTGGCGGCCGAGCCGGGCGCTGAAGTTCTTCCACCAGAGGTGATCGATGGTGATGTTCCCCTGGTAGAGCTCGGCGTTGTTGCCGGCCAGACCGACGAAGTCGGAGCCGGTCCTGACGTTCGAAGGGATTCCGAAATTGCCGACATTGCTGGCCCCGGTGTTCCCGCCGACGCCGGCGTTCTGGAACTCGATCCAGCCGCTCACGTTCTTCGAGAAGCGGCCCTCGGCCGCGATCCGGACACGGTACGGCCAGAAACTGCCCTGGTCGTCCGTCTTGTCGTTGAGGTCGGACGCGTTCTTGTCGTACTCACCGCGGAACCGGATCTCGCCGTGCAAGGTGAACGGCTTCTCTTCCTGCGCCATCGCCGGCGGGGCCATCAGGATGATGACGCCGATTGCGAGCAGCGCGACGTACAGCAGCTTCTTCATTACGAAACCTCCTCCATTTGGGTTTGACGACATGCATCGTTCTGCGACATTGAAAGCCGGCTTCAGCGGGCCGAGCACCATTCAAGAGCTCCAGCATGGGGACGGGTACCCCCTGTCGGCGCGGCCCATGTGCACGATTCCCCCTGCTCACCTCCTTCGATGTTGTCTTCGTTCAGTCAGAATGCGACAAGGCAGAGAAGCACAACCGTCCAGTACCACTGCAATGCGGCTGCCAAGTCGACGATCGGGTATGTGATGCCAGGACATCTCTCTAGAGAAATTGGCTTTCCGGTGATTTCCACAGAATGATCGATCGAGCAAAATCGAGCATGATACGATGCTGTTGTCCAATCCCTTGGATGAATCTGTTCAAAGTTATGGATTAAATGGTGCCGGCGAGTAGCGGGTCATCCGATCTCGTTGTAGTCCGATTTTCAAAACGGTAGAATGGTCGTGGGAGACTCGAGAGCAATGATGCGGTCGACGGAAGGTCTGTGGCGGTTCGTGACGGCGCTCGTCCCGCTCGTGGCGCTCGTCTCGGCAGGCTGCACGCAGTCGCCGGGTCCGGCAACGGCAAAAGAGCCCTCGGAAGGCGCAGGCGGCTTCGTCGCCGACACCAAGCCGGTGCCGCAGGTCCGCTGGCAGGATGCGACGGTTCCCAAGGGCACGCCGATCAAGCTCACCATGATCGACACCCTCAGCCCACAGACGAGTCATCGAGGCGACATGTTCCGCGCGCTCGTCACCGACGCCCTGATGGTCAAGGGGATGGTCGTGGTGCCATCGGGTTCGAATGTGCTCGGAGTCGTGAGCGAGATAGCGCCGGAGACCCTGAAGCTGCGATTCGACCGGATCGACACTCCCACCGGGGCCAGCGCGCCGCTGAAGGCCAGGCTCGTGCAGGGAACAACGGGGCCGGTCATGCGTTCCAACTCGCCGATGACCGTGGTGCTGGAAGAACCGCTCCAGATCAAGGTCAAGCAGTAGACACGAACTCCGGTGGCACCCGGCCGACGCCCGCACTATTATGAAGTGCGTTGCCAATGAGGTGCATGCGGGGGCACCGACGCCCCCAGAGCGAGAGGAGGGTCATGACACGCAAACTGATTACCCTGCTGGTTCTTGCGGCTGTTCCCCTGCTCCTCATCTGTACGGCCGCGTGCTCGAGCCAGAGCACCGACACCCCGGAAACCGCCGAGCAGGCTCCGCCACCCGAGGGCGACACCAGCGTGGCCGGCAGCACGGTCCCCGAACAGGAGCAGGCGCCGCCGGAGCAGAAGCCCGCGCCTCCGACCCGATCGCAGCGGTCGCGCACCGCCTCGAAGAACACCGGAACGATCCCCGAAGAGCGTCCGCAGAGTGGCATGCCGGCGCAGCCGGCGGCACCCCCGCCGGTGGTCGTGACGCTCGCGGCCGGCACGGCTCTGGCCCTGACGATTCCCGATGCGATCTCGTCCGAGACCGCCCAGCCCGGAGACCGGGTCACCGCGACGCTGAAAAGTCCGATCATTTCGGGCGATCGCGTGGCGTTCCCTGCGGGCAGCCGCGTCGAGGGTAAGATCACCGACGTCAAATCGGCCAAGAAAGGGTTCAAGGATACCGGTGGAGCGCTGTCGATCTCGTTCAACAGGCTCGTGGCGCCTGACGGTCACTCCGCGACCATCGAGGCCGGGTTCACCCGTCTGGCCACCGGGAGCGCCGGGAAGAAGGCCGGGATCATCGGCGGCAGCGCCGCTGGCGGAGCGCTCCTCGGGAAGATCCTCGGCAAGGACGTCAAGGGAGGGGCGCTCATCGGCGGGGCGATCGGCACCGCGGTGGCCGGCAGCACCAAGGGGAAAGAGGCGGTGATCGAAGCGGGCGAAGAGATGACGGTTAATCTGCAAAACTCCGCAGAGGCCACCCTGCGTCCCTAGATCGTCGCCGGGCAAAAAAGACACCCGGCGCACCGGGCCGATTCGTCATCGGACCGTGGTGCGCCGGGCTGCTTCGCCGCCATGATGGCGGCTATGGGGCGTCAGCCCCCGACGCCGGCTCCCGGCCGGCGTGATCCGTTAGTCGCCCAGGTGCACGTCCACCTTGCAGGGCTCGGCAGTCCAGTTGCCGCTGCCATCGTCCATGTTGACGTTCATGTTGAAATGGCCGTTGGCCACGGCGTTGTTGCCGTTCTTCTTCGCCGAGTCGAACACGAAGGTCAGCTCCACCCCGTTCTCCAGACGCTTGCCGGCGATGACATGACCGGAGGCGCCCGTCGGCGAGTAACCGTTGCCCCGCATGCCGAAGCTCATCACCGGCCCGCAATTGCCGGTGCAGCTATAGGTCATGGTGAAGGTGATCGGCGTTCCCATGACGTAGTTCTTCACGTTGAAGCCGCAGTCATAGGTCAGCTTGTTCGTGCCGTTCACTTCCGTGCACTGCGAATCCCGGGTGACCGCCTGGGCCCATACGGGGTGGGCCACGGCGAGCATCGCCAGGACAGTCGCCGCACACATCAGAGCGCGTTTCATCTCTTCGCCTCCTGAGACGCGCCCACGCTTCCCGGGTCACGTCGCGCTCCCTGTGAAGAGCAAGCCCGATACCATGTCGCGCTTCTGGACGCCCGATTTCGTCATGCACGCTAAGGTCCGTGGCAGGCCCAGTTCCGCTGCACCAAAAAAGGCATCATCTGCCGCGGTTCTGGACAGATCACGGTTGAGACGGACAAATATCGACGTCCTCATTGCCTTCGATTGTCAGGGGCGGGGTACAGAACCGTTACGGCTGCGTCTGGAGAAGCGACTGGAAGTCGGGGTCCTGACGGATCCTGGAAAAATCAGGCTCTTCCCGCATCTGACCGGCGGGCAGGTAGCCGGCCCGGCGCGCCCGTTGGAGGCTCTTGAAGGCGGGCTCGCGCCGCTGGGCCAGCGATTCCGCGCGGGCCAGGCGGTAATGCACCGCCCCGACATCGCTGGCCTCGGTACGGTCCACGATCAGGGCCATGGCACGGCCGGCCGGAGAATCCTCGGAGAGGCGACGGGCGCCTCCCGCCGTGCGCAGCCGCACCATTTTCAGCACCGAGTCGGACAGCTCGAGAGGGTCCTCGAGCGGGTCGCTGCCGAGAATCGCCTTCTCCAGAACGGCGGCCGCCTCGCCGGTCTCCTTCTTCGCCTCGAGCTGCTGAGCCAGGGAGCGGGCCAGCCGGGTCGGCACCTGCGGCCGTTCGCACGCGGCGCGCAGCAGCGCGGTCACTTTGCGCTCGTGCCCATGGGCCCGGAAATAGGTGACCAGATGGTCGTAGGATTCGAACAGGATGCCGCGGCCGCGCGCCGGACCGTCGTAATCGACCGGCACGCGCTCGATCAAGGTGCTGAAGAAGTACTCCGCCTCCGCGTCCCGCCCGAGCCGCGTCAGGCAGTATCCCTTCCCGTACAGGGCCAGCAGGGCAGGCAGGGTGGTGCCCTCCGGGATGGTCAATCCGTTGTAGAGATCCAGCGCCCCTTCGTAATCCTGCAGCGCGATCTTCAGGGCGGCCGCCCCCAGACGGACTCTGTTCTCGCCGTAGTCCCAGCTCTGCGACAGGAGATTGTACAGCGCCCGGGCGTGCGGCAGGTTGCCCGCCTTCAGCAGCGTGGCCGCGGCGCCGAGCTGCGGAGCGATCGCCTCCTGGTCGAGGTCGATGGCCTGGCCGAACATCTCCATCGCGGGGCCCGGCTGACCGGCCTCCCTCAGGGCCTCGCCGAGCGTGGTCAGGACACGCGAGTCGTTCGGGGCGATGTCCGCCGCGCGCCGGCATGCCGCCAGAGACCCCTCGGTATCCAGGCGCAGACGGAGCACGATCCCGAGGGCGACATGGGCCTCGGTGCACCGGGGATCGAGCGCGATGGCGCGCTTCGCCTCGTCGAGGGCGGGGGTCAGACGGTCGGCCGCGGCGAGCGCCAGAGCGTGCGCCGCCGCCGCCCGGGCGTCATTTGGCGCCAGGGTCACCGCCCGCGCGGATTCGTCCAGGGCGGTCTGCAGGCGTTCCTTCGATTCGTCGAGTCCGAGTCCGTACAGATAGGTCGAGACACGCGCCAATCCGGTGTGGGCGTCGGCCCGATCCGGATCCAGCGCCAGCGCCTTGCGGAACAGCCGCTCGGCTTCGGCCTGGTCCTCCGGGCGCGGCCGCGTCGCGTACTCTCTCCCTCGGGCGGCGTAGGTCTCGGCGCTCAGATGGCCGGCATCCCGCATGGTCGTAGCGGAGGGCTCGTCCGAAGGCAAGGCGGGCAGGCGGGTGCCGAAGGCAGGAAGCAGCAGGGCCGCCAGGACAACGAGCGCGCGGCCCGATCCGGGAGACGAGCCGGCTCTTATGTGTGCTGGGCCGCGGCGCCGTCGAACAGCACGCGCAGCCGGTACCGGACACGTCCGGCCATGCGGTTCAACAGATGGGCGCGCGGCAGGAACGTGAAGAACGGCTCGCTGCGATGGTCGTACTTCTCCAGCTCGTCCAGGATGCGCATGTGCCCGGGCTTCAGGTTCAGTCCCTTCTGGAACGCCTCGAACGCCGGGGCCTTCAGGCGGTGCCGCAGATAGACGATCCCCAGGTTGCAATAGAGATCGGGGTCGAAGAACTCCCTCTTGACGGCCTGCTCGCAGAGCTTCAGGCCCTCCTCGGACTTGCCCTGGGACAGAGTCAGCGCCAGGCCGAGGTAGGAGACGTATTTCATCTTGGGGTTCTTCGCCCCTTCCTGACGCTCCAGGTCGATGGCCTGCTGGAAGAGGGAGATCGATTCCTTGAAGTTGCGCCGCTCGAGCGCCTGGACGCCGCCGCGCCAGGCCGTTTCCGACGGGGTGATCGGGGTGTTCGCCATGACACCTCGTTGATTTGAGAACGCGCCAAAGTTCCATGACCCAATATAGTCCGGTCGCAGGGGCAGTCAAATGGAAGTCCGCGGCTACAAAAAAGAAACCGCCCGGGGCCGAATCGCCACCGGGCGGTATCATCCGTGTCGATTCCGAATCACCGTGCCCGGGGGGCTATTCCTCCTCCTTGGACGAGCCGTATCCGGACCCATACGTCGGCGTGAAGCTGGACATCGGGGTCGTGGAGGGAGTGATGGCCGGAGCCGGGGGAGTCGTGACGCGGGCCGCGGGCCTGCGACGGGCTGCCTTCCTGGCGGCTTTTCTCGCCGGCCTGGCCCTGCGGGCCGTCTTCCGGCGGGCGACCTTCCTGGACGACGCCTTCTTCCCAGAAGCCCTGCGTGCCGCTTTCTTCCGGCGAGGGGCTTTACGCTTTTTTGATTTCTTCGCCACGGTCTCACCCCCTCTACTTGAGTTGTTGGAAAACGGCGCTCAATACATCACAAGGG